>JAEEGH010002517.1_pt1 | contig 49453 bp, 39 predicted proteins | sample 9134181 | NCBI WGS metagenome assembly JAEEGH01 (sample SAMN16246544, study PRJNA631951) | gut metagenome | biome: gut microbiome; feature: rumen; material: DP-attached | host: Bos | place: Iran: Karaj | collected 2018-10
ATGGAGGTCCTCACATGATGCTCGTTACAGACTCATGGTTAGGCGGTGCTGGTTTGTGGGCTCAGCGCTGGGCAGAAAGAGGTTACATATATTTTTCTCTCGACAACAGGGGAACACCTAACCGCGGTGCCAATTTCGAACAGAATATACATCGTCAGTGCGGCACACACGAAACAGAAGATCAGATGGTCGGAATCAACTACTTGAAATCGCTGCCATACGTCGATACCGACAGAATTGCCATTGACGGCTGGAGTTACGGCGGTTTCATGACAATATCAATGATGCTCCGAAACCCTGGCGTCTATAAGGTTGCCACCTGCGGCGGTCCGGTCTGTGACTGGAAATGGTATGAGGTAATGTACGGCGAACGCTACATGGATACTCCTCAAGAAAACCCTGAAGGCTACGAAAAGGCATCCCTGCTGAATTACGTTGACAACCTCGACGGCAAACTGCTGATTATCCACTGCACTACTGACCCCGTCGTTGTTTGGCAACACAGCCTTTCACTCCTGCAGGCATTCATCGAAGCCGGAAAACAGGTTGACTACTTCGTCTATCCTGGTCACGAGCACAACGTCAGAGGCATAGACAGGATGCACCTCTATCAGAAAATCGAAGATTATACGGATGAAAATCTGAAATAGATGACATCTGTGACGACCTGGGCAAAAGATACTCCAAGTCATATCGATTTGACAAACAATAAAAAAGAATATATGAAGAAACTCTTTCAACGTATAAGCAATTTTATCTTTGGAGAATACAGTTCAAAAACACTCCCAAGATTTTGGATATTATCACTTGATATCTTTCTGACCACATTTTCATACGTTGTAATAGAGTTCGTAGTATATTTCCCATTCAAAACAAGTATTTTCGTATTTGGCGATGCGCTGAAAGAATACATAGTACTCATTGTATTTTATATCATATCATTCCTGATTTTCAAGACCTACAAGGTAATGATGCGATTTACTGAGTTCAACGACATCAAAACAATCAGCATAGCAACATTTACAGCCACTGCTGCAATTACAATTGCAAAGTTCCTGATGATTAACATGGGGGATTCGACGAAAATATTTGCCAACAGTTTCTTTCCGCCTTATTCCATCATATTTTACCACTTTGCCCTGACTTTTGCGGCAATGACCCTGACAAGACTGTTTATCAGAGGGTTATATATTGATTTCTATAAATATAAACAGGTCGAACGCAATAACAAAACCATAATTTATGGTGCGGGTGATGCCGGTATAATAACTATGAGAGCAATCATACAGGACAACAGCGATTACAAAATCGTTGCATTTGTTGACGATAACAAGCAAAAACAAGGAATTACAATCAGTAATATTCCGATAAACTCCTGCGAGCAAATCCTCAATAAAAAATTCATTGAAAAGCATAAGATACAGACTATGATTTATGCAATTCCGAGCACAACAACCGAAAGGAAGAGAGAAATATTCGAATTGGCACTTAGTCTCGGTCTTAAAATCAAGAGTATTCCACCTCTTAGCAGTTGGATTGACAACACAATCAATATCGATCAGCTAAAAGACATCAAGATTGAGGATTTGCTCGGACGCAAGGAAATCAGCCTTGATGACAGCAATGTCAAGAATGAAATCCGCGGCAAACGAGTGATGGTAACCGGTGCTGCCGGTTCAATCGGAAGCGAAATATGCCGTCAGATAATGCATTACGACCCGGAACTGCTCATAATGATTGACCAGGCTGAATCACCATTGTACGACTTCCAGTTCGAACTTCTCAACTCGTCATACGCCAAAGACAAAAAGGACAACATGGTGTTTGAAGTTGCAAACGTGAAGGACCACCAAAGGATGAGGGAGATTTTCAATCAATTCAAACCGCAAGCCATCTATCACGCAGCAGCATACAAGCATGTGCCGTTCATGGAACAATACCCATACGAATCAGTTTACGTCAATGTATTCGGTACCAAGAATATAGCCGACCTTGCCATCGAAAACAATGTGGAAAAATTTGTCATGATTTCCACTGACAAGGCAGTACGTCCTACCAATGTCATGGGAGCAACAAAGCGTATCGCTGAAATATATACCCAAAGTCGCCAAAGCAAAACAAAGTTTATTACAACACGCTTCGGCAACGTCCTCGGTTCAAACGGTTCAGTAATACCGCTTTTCAAAAAACAGCTTGCAAACGGTGGTCCACTGACTGTCACCGACTTCCGCATCACCCGTTACTTCATGACCATCCCTGAAGCCTGCAATCTTGTGCTTCAGGCAAGTTCCCTCGGCACCAATGATGAAATCTTCATCTTCGACATGGGCAAACCAGTCAGAATCTACGACCTCGCACAAAGAATGATTGAGCTGTCGGACAAAGATGCACAAATAGTCGAAATCGGACTAAGACCAGGTGAAAAACTGATTGAAGAACTTCTCAACACTTCCGACAACACTAAAAAGACCCCATACGAAAAAATCATGATTGCTGACGTTAAGGCATTTGAAAAAACCTATGTTGACGCAGCCATCGAAGAACTGCACTCCGCGCTTGAATCAGGCGATGACATGAAAATCGTGGCACAAATGAAGAAGATAATTCCTGACTATGTCAGCAATAACAGTGTTTTCTGCAAATTAGACGAAAAGAACTAAATCCGCACCGACTTTTTTGTAACTGCGCCCACACACGCATTTAAGACTTTCTCCAAGACGTTTGCCACATTCGCACACCCATCCTATCTGCCTTGCAGGAACTCCAGCCATCAAAGCGTAATCCTTCACATCCTTAGTTACAACAGCACCTGCCGCTATCAAAGCACTCCGTCCAACTGTGTGACCACAAACAACAGTGCAGTTGGCTCCCAATGAAGCACCCTCTTTTATCAGAGTTCTTGAATAAACCCCATGAGCCGGAAAATGAGCACGTGGTGTGTTCACATTTGTGAAAACACAAGAAGGACCACAGAAAACATTATCCTCAATCTCCACGCCCTCGTATATCGAAACATTATTCTGCACACGAACTCCGTTGCCAATCTTCACATTGTTGGCAACATTGACATTCTGCCCGAACGAACATTTCTCGCCTATCATGGCACCGCTCTGTATGTGACAGAAATGCCATATCTTTGTTCCTTTGCCAATCTTCACATTATCATCAACATAACTCGACTCATGTACAAAATATTCCTTATCCATTGCTTTATTTTTTTATCATTTTCTCAACACTCTCAAGTATTTTCACCACTTCAAGACCTTCCTCACCGATATTGACAGAAATCTTTCCGTCAAGGTTCTCGATGAAATATTTCAGTTCTTCCTCCAAAGGAGGTTTATAGTCATATTTCACGATTTCGTCAGGTTGTTCAACCTTAACCGGCATACCTTTTTCAAAGTCAATCCTCTTGTTGTAAAGATGTATTTCCTTCTCCAAGGTAGAATCGTCAAACGAAATCATGCCAGTACTGCCGACAACTACAAGTCGCTGTTCCTTAAATGGATGCAGCCATGAAACATAAATATGGGCATGAACATTATCCGAATATTCCAGCATCGTCATTGTCGTATCATATACTTCATCCTGAAGGAATTTCACACCTTTGGCCTGAATGTCAACAGGTTTACTGCCAATAAGGTAATTGAGGACCGAGATGTCATGCGGTGCAAATGACGAAAAAACGCTTTCCGTGGTTCTGACATTACCAAGATTCAGACGTGTCGAATAAAGGTAATACAATTTCCCGATTCTGCCTGAATCAATAAGTTCCTTTATTTTTCTGATGGCAGGATGAAACAGCAGAACATGACCCACCATCAGTCGTGAACCGGATTTTTTTGCAGCATCAATCAGTATCTGTGCATCATTGGCAGTCAGTGTCATTGGCTTCTCCACAAGGACGTTCAGTCCTTTGGAAATGACAGCCATCGCAAGCGGCAGATGTGTCTCCGCAGGAGTTGCGACGACATAGCCGTCATATCCTGCCGTCACTGCCTCCTCAATGTTGTTATAGCATTTGATTGCAGGATATTGCTCCATCGCCGCCGACAGTTTTGCATCATCGACGTCAACTGCAGCGGCAAGACTTCCGAGAGATGCAAGAGTTCTCAGATGGTTCTTACCCCACCGTCCGCAACCTATCACACAGATTTTCCTACTGTTCATGATGCTTATTTTATTACCGACAAAGCCTGACGAATACGCTTTACGGTTTCATCGCGTCCTATAATTTCCATGATATCATAAAGATGTGGTCCCTTGGCCTCACCGACAAGACAGATTCTTATGGAATTATAGGTGTTTCCGGAATGGTATTGATGTGATGTAATCCATTCGGGGATAGTGTTTTCCATGCTTTCGACATTGAAAACTTCCATCTCACCGATAATATTGATAAGTTCATTCATGATTGCAGGAGTTTCCGGTTTCCATCTTTTTGCCACTGCCTTTTCATCGTATTGTGTAGGAGCTTCGAAGAAGAAATGCACCTGTTCCCAGATTTCCTTCACAAAATGAAGACGTTCCTTGACCAGTCCGCAAATGCGCTCCATGGTAAGTCCGTCATACATATTCTCATAACCGTGCAGATATGGAGTTGCATCTTTGAGCAATTCGGCATCAGTGCGCCTGATCAGATATTCATGGTTGAACCATTTTGCCTTTTCAGGGTTGAACTTTGCGCCGGATTTGCTAACTCTGTCCATAGAGAATGCCTCCACAAGTTCCTGTTTTGTGAATATTTCCTGTTCAGTGCCTGGATTCCAGCCAAGTAATGCAAGCATATTGATGAATGCTTCAGGATAGTATCCTGTTTCACGGTAACCTGAAGCGATTTCAGGCTGACTCATATCCTGCGGCCAACGCAGTGGAAATACAGGAAACCCTAAACGATCCCCGTCTCTCTTACTGAGTTTGCCATTGCCATCAGGCTTGAGCAGCAATGGAAGATGAGCGAACTGAGGCATCGAGTCCTCCCAGCCAAAAGCCCTATAAAGCATAACATGCAAAGGCATTGAAGGGAGCCATTCCTCGCCTCTGATGACATGGCTGATGCGCATCAAATGATCATCAACTATATTTGCAAGATGATATGTCGGCATACCATCGGACTTGTAAAGCACCTTGTCATCGAGTGTGGATGTGTTCACACGCACTTCGCCACGAATCATGTCATGCAGCACAAGTTCCTCATTTGCAGGCATATTGAATCTTACCACGTATGGTTTGCCGGAACTAATCCATTCATCGAGTTCCTCTTTCGGAATCGTGAAAGAATTTCGCATTGACATACGGTTGATATAATCGTACTGCATAGAAGCCGATTTTTCGTCCTGAAGGCGTTTGCGCATGGCATCCAATTCCTCCGGCGTGTCGATTGCATAGTAGGCACAGCCGTTTTCAAGAAGCTGTGCAACATATTTCTTATAGATTTCCTTGCGTTCGGATTGAATATAAGGTCCGCAGTCACCGCCGACTGAAACACCTTCGTCAGGTATAATTCCGCACCAATGCAGGGATTCTATGATATAATCCTGAGCGCCCGGCACAAAACGCGTTCTATCGGTATCTTCGATTCTCAGGAGAAACTTTCCATTGTTCTTTTTTGCGAACAGATAATTATAGAGGGCTGTTCTCACTCCCCCGATATGCAACGGTCCCGTAGGACTCGGGGCAAATCTCACCCGGACTTCTTTTGTCTCGTTCATTGTTTATGCATCTAAAATAAATATAGCCCTTCCATAAAATACAATGGCAGGGCTACATATAACTCAAAAGTAATGATTATTATTCTGATAATGGAATTACATTAACAAATGATTTGTCTCCTTCTCTTTTCTTGAAAACAACTGTACCGTCGATTAAAGCGAAGAGAGTATGATCCTTGCCCATACCAACGTTTTCGCCTGGTTTGTGCACTGTTCCCCTTTGTCTTACAATAATATTACCAGCCTTAACTATTTCGCTGCTGAACTTTTTGATTCCGAGACGTTTACTGTGGGATTCACGACCGTTACATGAACTACCCGCACCTTTCTTATGTGCCATATCTTATAATATTATTTTAGTGGATTAAAAAATTATATTTTCTATTTCGATCTTTGTGAGATAAGTACGGTGACCGTTGAGGGTCTGCATACCTTTTCTTCTTATCTTTCTAAAAACCAAAACCTTATCATCTTTGAGATGTTGGAGCACCTTTGCTTCAACCTTAGCGCCTTCAACTTTAGGAGTACCTACAGTCACATGGCCATCAGAATCAACGAGCAATACGTTGTCGAAGACAACCTTATCCTCTTCTTTTGCATCAAGGCGGTTGACATATACATATCTACCCTTTTCAACCTTGAATTGCTTACCTGCGATTTCTACAATTGCATACATTATTACTTACTTTTTAAATTTAATTTTCTACGAAAAAATCGGACTGCAAAGATACATCTTTTTTTTCAAAATACTTTATTTTTGCAAAAAAAATTATGAGCAGTCTATTTACCCAGTATAAACTTGGTCCGGTGACACTTCGCAACAGAACAATCCGTTCTGCTGCCTTCGAAGCCATGTGCAAAGACAACAGACCGACTGACGCTTTATATAACTATCATCTTTCGGTCGCCCGCGGAGGCATCGGTATGACCACACTGGCATACGCCGCCGTCTGCAGGAGCGGTTTGTCGTTCAACACACAGCTGCTGATGTGCGATGAAATAATCCCTGACCTGCGAAGGATAACTGATGCAATACATAAAGAAGGTGCCGCAGCATCCATTCAGATAGGGCACTGCGGCAATATGACGCACAGAAGCACCTGCGGACAGACGCCGATATCAGCAAGCAACGGCTTCAACCTATATTCACCATCGATTGTCAGAGGTATGAGAAAATCCGAAATTCACGATGTGATAAAGAGTTTCGGTGAAGCCACACACATCGCTTACGAGGCAGGCTTCGACTGCGTGGAGATTCATGCGGGTCACAGCTATCTTCTCAGCCAATTTATGAGCGACAGACTCAACCACCGCAAGGACGAATTCGGCGGCAGTTTTGACAACAGAATCCGCTTTGCGAAACTGGCTCTCGAGGAATGTCTGAACGCAGCTCAAGGTAAAATTGCCGTTATTCTCAAAATGAACATGCGTGACGGATGCAAACGCGGCATGGATATCGACGAATCGATAGAACTTGCCAAAGTGTTTCAGAAAACCGGTGCCGACGGGATAGTCCTCAGCGGCGGATGTGTAAACATTACTCCAATGTACGTCATGCGCGGCAAGATGCCAATCAATTCATTCACCTATTCCATGCCACAATGGTGGCTGAAATTAGGCATCAGGATGTTCGGCAATGTGCTGATAAAGCCCTATCCGTACAAAGACCTGTATTTCCTTGAAGATGCGATGCGTTTCAGAAAGGAACTGCCTGACATGAACTTGATATATGTCGGAGGAGTGTCTTCACGTGAAAGCGCCGACAAAGTCATTGACAGCGGATTTCAATTACTGCAGATGGCACGTTCGCTCGTCTGCGAACCCGACTTCGTAAACAAAATGCAGAACGATGCTCATTACGTCGGCAAATGTGAGCACGCAAATCACTGCGTGGCAAGCATATACAACCGTTGTATGATATGTCATCAGAATGAGACCGAACAGCTTCCTGCATCCATCACCAAGGAAATCAACAGAATCGTCAGAGAGAACCAAAAGGCATAATCTCCCATGAGTTCAGCATTGATTACAGGAGCCAGTTCGGGGGTGGGTTACCACTACGCAGTTCAGCTCGCCGAAAGGAAATATAACCTTGTAATTGTCAGCAACGAGCTGTCAATCAACGATGTCGCCGCCGAGATTTCCGACAAATACAAGGTCACTGTTTGGCCTTTATGCCTCAACCTCGCCGACACCGATGCGGCAAGACGGCTCTTCGACTACTGTCAGGCAAACAGCATCGAAATAGAAATATTGATATGCAATGCCGGGATTTTTTTCTTCAAAGAATTCAATGATGCGAGCGATGAGGTGATAAGCACCATGACATTACTCCATGTTTATACCCCGACCATGTTGTGCAAGCTATTCGGCAATGAAATGAAGAAACAACATCGCGGCAACATACTGATAATGTCATCATTATCCGCATGGACGCCATATCCTGGGATAAGCACCTATGCAGTGTCAAAGCGGTATCTGAAGGATTTCGGGCGGGTTTATCACCACGAGATGAAACATTACGGAGTCGGTGTCACTACGATATGTCCCGGTGCGATAAACACAGGTATCCTGCCATTAAATAACAGAATGAGAAAAATAGCGATGTCATTAGGAGTGATGTCCACGCCCGAAAAGATTGCAAAGAAGGCGTTGCATGCGATGTTCCGCAACCGCATCTGCGTTGTTCCAGGCCTTCTGAACAAGATTGCAGTTCCGATAGTGATGATACTGCCGATATGGGCAATCAGAGGCATGTTGCACAAAATGCTATCCAATCACTAATGCAAAAAAAGGACAAGAAAAATCCTCCAAATTGGCATTGGCTATTTATTAAAAATGTGTAATTACATAAAAATATCGGCCGGACATTTCGCCGTTATAGAAAAGCACCTTATCTTTGCAAAATTAAATTAGTATTTTATTAATCTTTAATTTTATCCAAAATGAAAAAAACATTTCTCATCGCTGCCATCGCAGTCTTAAGTATCAGCTCGTTCGCCCAGAAATCATCTGACATTAACCTCCAGCAGGTCAAATCTCTGATAAATAGAACAATGGCTATTAATTCAGCCTCAGCTGTTTATTCTCCTTCCTCTATTGACTATTACTATGTATACAATAATGAGACTATCTATACCCAGGAGACATTCCAATACAATGTTGCCACTAAAGGCATTACAGGCCCTGTTTCCAATCATACCACCAAACAAGGCACTTCTCCGGACGATCTTCCTATAGTCGAATCAAGTGACTACTATTATATAGAAGGTGACAAAATCGATTATATAGAATCACAAGTGTTAATGGATGAAGACGAATGGACAACAATAAAAACAACATATTCATACAACAATCAAGGGTACATTGATGTGATAACAATGTCCTCTCAAATGTTTGGCCCATGGATGGACCTCATTAAATTATTTTATTCTTACGATGACGATATGAATGTTTCCTCTATTGTCACTCAAGAGTATGACTTTTCATCGTGGTCCATTACAGCTAAAACCGAATTCACTTACAACAACGGTTTGATTGAGACGGAAACAGACTTCACCATGGAAGATGAAAGTTGGATATATGACACCAGATTGGTTTATTCATACGACATATTTGACAAAATTGCCACAATAGTTGACCAATATTGGAACAACAATTGGCAGAACAATGAGCAGATGGTTTATAATTATTCAAACGGTTTGCTTGAAACTATTATAGTACAGAATTGGAGTAATTCTTCCAACAGCTGGGGAAATGAAGCTAAAATTGAATATGGCTATGACAATGACAAAAATTGCAACCATGCTTTATGCTATTCCTGGAAAAACAACAACTGGGTTAATGATACAGACGAATCATTAGATTTTACGATTTATTACAACAACATGACATCAAACTACGTTCTCGTCGATGAGGCTCACGAGACAACAAATATCACATACATAATTAATAACGATGGCATTAATGAATCAGAAGAATTTTCATTCAACATATATCCGAATCCTGCAAACGACCATTTCAACATCAGCAATTGCAATGTAAAGCATATTGACATATACAACCTTGCAGGTCAAAGAATTGCCTTCTACGGAGAAGGGACAAGCACAATTTCAACATCAACATGGTTGCCAGGCATGTACATAGTGATCATAACCGACTCTGAAGGTGCATCGGCACAAAGGATTGTTTCAATTGTAAAATAATTCTTCCCTACTCTTATTTAGCCATCCAATCCTCGGGATTCTGGATGGTTGAGCCTTTCCATATCTCAAAGTGCAATTCGGTTGTTCCCTCACTTGCATCCTTCATTATGGTCCCAACTTTTTCTTTAGCCTTAATCTTCTGTCCCTGAGAAACGAAGACCTGACCCAAGTTGGAATACACCGTAAGATATTCACCGTGACGGACTATCACCACGTTGAATTGGGCTATTTTCTTCACCGTCATGACTTCACCGTCAAAAACGCAGCGTGCCGTACTGTTTTCCTCGGTTAATATATTGACACCAGGGTTATTGATTGTAATATTTGCAAGTACAGGATGCGACTGTTCGCCGAATGGAAGCGTTATCATTCCTCTCTCTGTAGGCCATGGCAACTTGCCCTTGTTTCCGACAAAATTATCGGAAATGAGCTGTTCTTCAGGGGTAAGCTTGAATCGCTTGGAATTACCCTTTGACTTCATTTCCTCTGCTATCAGACGCTCAATCTCCTTGGTCAGTTTATTGAGTTCCTGCTGCTGCTTTGCAATTTTCTTCTTCAGTTCTTTCTCCTTCTGTGACAAATTCTGAACAATCTGATTCTGATTCTTCTTGTCGGCTTCCAACTTGTTCTTCTCATTTTTCTCAGACTGCACAAGGATTTCTTTCTTTGACTTGCTGTCCTCGTATGAAATCTGTTTCTGCTGCAGTTTTCGAGTGATTTCCACAATTTCATTATAGTATTCCTTACGTTTGTCGGAATACGCCTTAAATGCTTGTATTCTTCTGAATGCCTGTGAGATGCTATTTGAGTCAAATATATAGGACAAGCGTTTGTAAGTATTTTGATTCTGCCATGTGCTGACAATCATATTGGCATATTCAGTCTTCAAATCCTTAAGCAAAGCCTTCATGTTTTCTATGCTGTCAGAAGTTTTATTGATATCCTTGTCCAACAAGACAATCTCATGGTTGATATTCTTTATCAACTTATCACGTTGCTTGATGTTCTTATTCAACATATAAACCTTATTGATTGACGACTGTTTCTCCGTTTTCGTCTCATCAAGCAGCTTGTTGGTATAATTGATGTCCTGTTCAATCTTTCTCTTCTGTTCTTCAAGCTCTTCCTTAGACTGGCAATACGAAACTTCAACAGAGAGCATAAGACATGCAATCATCAGCATTCGCACCAAAAAATTCAAATTAATTTCACAACCTTGCTTTATCATAATTTGACGGTATTTTAACATTAACATTGACACCTCGTTCACTATCAATCTCAAACTGAGACAAATTAACCGTACAGGAAAATTCATCATCATTAAAAGAAAAATCTATCTGAGAAGGCAAACTCTTGCCATTTTCCGTATATACTGCAGGATACGATATCAAGACGTCTTTGCCTTTAAAAAACGCATTCAACTCAGACTTTATTATTCTTAAACTTTGTTTTGGTATGAAAACATTATAGTCAGGATAATCACCCAGATGCAGGTTATATATGCCATTGTCCAAGTCCAAAGTCATAACTCTTTTGCTGCAATAGTCATATAAAACACGTCCGAAAAGCAAATCCTCAACGGTAGGTTCGTTTATCCTGATTCCATAAAGAGGATACAACAGGTCAAGTGGCTCGTTTATATAAGTCTTTGATAATTTGTTAACTATAAGCAAAGAATCATTGTAAATCAATACCGACAGTATATTAATTCCAAACACAGTTGCATTTACAAGAATACTTTGCCGTTCATTGTCATACTGTAAAGTGCCTTTTGCTCCCTGAATTCCATTTATGCTTGTGAAGGCAGCAGAAAATTTGCATTTCAAGGTATTACATGTAAACTCATTGTCAAGCAATGAGTTAAACATTTCCACAGCAGTATTCGTCCGGGTTGTGGGAGGGACTTCAGGACTGACAGTAACCTGATTAGTATGCTTACACGAAACCGTTGCCAATAAGATGATAACCAATATTAAAAGAAACAGCCTATTCTTCATAATATTTTTCATCATTGATTTTCTTTTTCAGTATTTCAGAAGCATTGACAGCATCCTGGTTATAAGCATCTTGCCAATATTTCAAAGCTGAATCAGAATCATTAAGTTTCCACTTCACATCACCTATGTGTTCATAAATGGTCGCCTTATCGTCACCCGATGAATATTTCATAGCTTCATTCAGATATTTCAAAGCATCATTGTACTTGCCGTTTTTAAACAGAGCCCAGCCGTAGGTGTCAAGATAATGCGAATTTTCAGGTTCCGCCTCAACTATTTTTTTCCCTAAGGCTTCCGCCTTTTCAAGATTGGTATTGGAAGTACTGAGGAAATAACTGAAATTATTCATAACATACAGATTGTCAGGGCGAAGCGCCAAGGCATTATCATAACTGGAAAACGACTTGTCCTGTTCTCCAAGTTCATGATAGCAGTCACCGAGCAAAGTAAAGAAAGTGGATTTAAGTTCATCATTGTTTACCACCATCATAAGTCCGTCGTTGAATGTCTTTACAGCCGATTCAATATCTTTCTTCTGATATTCCGCCATACCCTTGAAATAGTAGAACTCAGGCATCATCGGATACAGTTCCAGAGCGCGTGAAGCAACTGAATATACCGAATCCATCCTGTTGAGTTGTGATTCTATCTGAAGCAGATTCATGAACAAAGGAGGATTCTTCCATAATGTTATAGCCTTATAATAGTACTGACGCGCCATTCCGAGATTCTGGCTCAAATAGTAATAATCTCCCATCAGAGACTGTGAACGCCCGTCATCAGGATGTGTATCCGACAGAGTCACAAGCAGTTCCTTCACATTATTGTTTTTTCCGCTGAAAATCTCATCGGAAGAATAATTATCAAGCAACACATTTATCTTGGTATTGGCATCCATTTTAGGAGAAGCGAAACCTTTGAGCAGTTCCTTATGAGCTTCACTGTCTTTCCCTTTACTCTTGTAATATTCTGCTAATGTGAAATGTATATACGCGTCATCGGGATATTTCTTTTCGATTTCCTGATAGCACTTAACCGCCTCCTTTTCCTTCCCGTCCTTATTGTACAAATCAGCAAGTTTAGACAAATACTGTGGTGAATCAGGATATATCTCCAAAAGTTCCGTCATCTCCTTGCAGGCTTTGTCATATTTTTTCTGACTTTCATAAATTGCGACCTTCTTCATTGAAAGGTCTGGGTCAGGTCCCACAACAGTCTTGAGATAGTCAAGTTGTTTCAGAGTCTTGTCGTATTGAGTGGTCTGGAGAAGAGCATTTGCATAATTAACCTGTGCATCAATATCTTCCGGACGTTTCTTCACAATTTCCTCATACAAGGCTGCCGCCTTGTCATTTTTATAATTATGAGAATAGATGTTTGCAAGGTTCTGAATATAATACTCGTTGTCATTGTCAAGATTATAGGCTGTTTCAGCAGCACTCTCAGCGCCATGCATATCCAGATTGTTCATATAGATGATTGAAAGCTGGTACCATGCAGCATCGTTGGAAGGATTGTCCTTCACACATCTTTCGAATAAAGTCTGCGCTTTGGTATTGTTACCCAATATTTTCTGGGTAGTGGCATCAATATATTGTGAAGTCTGTTGTATTTCTTTTACGGAAGCGGAAACAGGCACCGCTCCAGTCTGATTCCCGTCAGTATTATTCTGCGATGCAAGCTGTTTTGTATGACTGCATGAAGCGGCAATCAAAAGCAACAGAAAAAATGGAATTACTTTTTTCATATTGACAATCCGTTAAATACCTGTTGAGCCGAAACCTCCTGCACCACGTTGCGTTTCATCAAGGATATCCACCTCATTCCATTCTGCACGTTCATGTCGGGCGATAATCATCTGGGCAATTCTATCTCCGTCCTGAATTACAAACTCTTCATCCGAAAGATTAATCAAAATTACGCGGATTTCGCCTCTGTAATCAGCATCGATGGTTCCCGGAGCATTGAGCACCGTAATGCCTTTCTTTATTGCCAGTCCGCTCCTCGGACGCACCTGTGCTTCAAAGCCCTCAGGCAAAGAAATATACAGTCCCGTCGGGACCAGTTTGCGTTCCATCGGCTTCATGACTATAGGTTCATCTATATTTGCCCTCAAATCCATTCCCGCAGAAAACAATGTCTCATATTCGGGCAGATGATGTTTTGACTTATTTACTATATTGATTTTCATAAGATTATGACTATTTGATTTTTAATGGGTTTGTCCTTTCGCCAATAAAGGCAACTGCACAATACACCAAAATTAATGCCGTATTAATCAACATTCTCCATACTAACGGCAAATTTGTAAAGAGATGGCTCAGGAAAAAGATTCCAAGTGCTACAATGAAGTAAATTATAATTCTTCCAACCTGATATGGTATTGGATACACCTTCTGTCCCCAGAAATACGATACAAGCATCATAGTGGTATTGCAGGCAAGATGTCCGATTGCAGCGCCGACATATCCCACACGCGGAACAAGGATGAACAGTGATGCAAGCATGATTACCATACCGATTATCGAAATCACAGTTCCGCTTGCTGTCTTATCAGTCAATTTGAACCATATTGACAAGTTGAACAAAATGCCATAAAACATTATGGCTATCAGGACAATAGGCACTACAACAAGTCCTTCGTGATAGTCGCTGCCTCCTCTTCCGACAAAGTATTTAAGAATATCGATGTAAAGCATTACGCCGAGGAAAATGAGAAGGCAGAAAATCACAAAATAATTCATCACCTTGGCAAAAAGCTCGGGTGCATTGCGGTCCTTTGCCTTGCTGAAGAAGAATGGTTCAGAAGCATATCTGAACATCTGTATGAAGATTGTCATCAGCACAGCAAGTTTATAATTTGCGCTATAAATGCCCAATCTGCTCAAAGCGTACTCATTGGCAGTCATTTTCATCGAAGCAAGCACATCCTCCCCTGGTATAGGAACCAAATATTTTATCAGTATCTTGTCGGAGACTTCATTCACCATACCCACCAACGAAATCATCATAATCGGGAGCGAATACACCAACATCTTTTTGAAAAAAGGCCAGTCTATCTCAAAACGCATCTTCCTTATCTGTGGAAGCAGCAACAAGAGGCTGAGCAGACTTGACAAAATATTTGAAATCAACACCCATACCAACAATCCGGCTTGCGGACCAAAAAGATATGCTGACATCTTCAGAGATGTGTCGGGGATAAGAACCAAAAAGAACAAATTCAATGCAACATTCGTGCATACATTTGCTATCTTGATAAAGCTGAACCTTTTAGCCTTGTTTTCATTTCTCAGTCTTGCAAATGGAACTGCTGCTATCACATCCAATGCCACTATAATGCCGAGGAACAGCACATATTGTGTATTATGCTGATAATGAATCAGCTGCGCAAATGCTTTATAAAAAAGAAAATAAAAAATCAGAAACAGTGTCGTTGTAATCAGGATACTGCTTTCAGCATTGCTGAACACTTTATTCGGATTGGCATTCTCCTTCTGGGAAAATCTGAAATAAGTCGTTTCCATTCCGTATGTAAGGATAGCCATCATCAGTGCAATCCACGCATACAAATCTGATATCTGACCATACTCACCAGATATGAAAACCCGCACATAAAGAGGTGTCAGAAGATAGTTGAGCAAACGGGGGACAATGGTTCCAAACCCGTAAACAACAGTCTGACCAGCTAAAGCTTTGATTGGATTTTTCCCCATTTGCCACAGAAATTATTCGCCAAGCAGTCCTTGAGCTATCTTTCTTATTTCCAGAAGTTTGTTATATACTTTACGATGATTGTCCAAAAGTATTATTTCATCCTGTGAAGGTCCCGGCTTGACTTCCGGCACTTCTTCGGGAATAATTTCATCAGGATCTTTCAATGCCGCCTTGGCACCTTTGAGAGTGTATTTCTTATCCTTTACGAGGTAAAGAATCTTACGGATATTTTCAATATCATTCGGAGTATAGAAGCGCACTCCTCTTTTGTTGCGTTTAGGCTTGATAAAACGTGGAAACTCTGTTTCCCAAAACCTTATCAGTGACTGGTTGACATTAAACATCTCAGCTATTTCGCTGATGGTATAATACATTTTATCTGTTGCCATAATTCATTAATCCATTGTTTGTCCCGGCTGTGAAGCAAGTTCTATCATTTCCTCATATTCAGTCGGAGTAATATCGTTATAGAAATAATTGATAGGGTTGATTGCCTCACCATCCTTATGAACCTCATAATGGAGATGCGGACCGCTCGATTTGCCTGTATTTCCCACACTTCCTATAATTTGTCCACGTTTCACTTTCTGTCCTTTTACAACATAAATCGAATTCATGTGGGCATATAATGTGGAATAAGAAAATCCGTGGTCAATTTCGATATACTTACCATATCCTCCCATTGATACTTTGTGTACATCGGTAACAACGCCATCGCCTGTTGCAATCACATCGGTTCCGATATTGGCGGAGAAGTCGATTCCTTTGTGGAACTTGCGTATCTCATATATTGGATCATCCCTGTAGCCGAAATAAGAACTGATATATTTAATATCAATCTCTCTTACAGGAATCACTGCCGGAATGCAAGCCAGCATTTCGTCCCTATTGACAGCCATATTATAAAGTTCATCCAAAGAACAGGACTGTACGTATGATCTTACTCTAAGTTCGTCAATTTTTTTTGTGATGTCAGTAAGAAGAGCTTTATAAGTCAATCCGTCAAACTGTGTCGAGACATCATTTCCGCCTTTACCGCCTTCCATTATTCTGTCAGTCTCGGGCTGACTTTCAAACAACACCCTATATACGTTACGATCTTTATCTTCAATATCGCCTATAACATCACCAAGTTCATCCACGCGCGAACTCAGGATTTCAAAATGGTCCTTGTATTCTTCGATCTCATGCTTCAACATTTTTTCCTTTGGGGAATCGAAAAAAGCAAACGCCACGAACAGACATATAGCTGCAAAAGCCGCACCGATAGCCAAATCAACGGATATCCTGCGCACATTACCATCTTTTAAAATATGCTTTGCCATTGTCTAAATTAATTTATACCTAAATAAAAAAGCAAAATTAGACAAAACTTTGTAATTTTGCCCGCTGATAAAGATTTATTTTTATTATACAACGTAATTTCTTTTTTTTTATGATAACATCAACAGAAATAAGACAGATTTTCCTGGATTTTTTCAAGTCCAAAGGACACACTATTGTCCCATCTGCTCCAATAGTAAACAAGAATGACCCCGGCTTGATGTTCACCAATGCCGGCATGAACCAGTTCAAGGACATATTTCTCGGAAACAAACCTGTTGTATATTCGCGTGTCGCCGACAGTCAAAAGTGTCTCCGTGTCTCAGGCAAGCACAACGACCTTGAGGAAGTAGGCCGTGACAACTATCATCACACAATGTTCGAAATGCTCGGCAACTGGTCGTTCGGCGATTATTTCAAAAAAGAGGCCATTGCATACGCATGGGAACTTCTGACCGAAATATATAAGATTGACAGAAACCGCCTATATGCAACTGTTTTTGGTGGTGATGCGAAGCAGGGGCTTGAAGTTGACGAAGAAGCCAAGGAATATTGGAAAGAATGGGTGCCTGAAGACAGAATAATTTTAGGCAATGCAAAGGATAACTTCTGGGAAATGGGTGACCAAGGCCCGTGCGGTCCGTGTTCCGAAATCCATATTGACCTCAGAGACGATGAAGAAAGGGCCAAAGTTCCAGGCGCACAGCTTGTCAACAAAGACCACCCTCTCGTGATTGAGATTTGGAATCTCGTATTCATACAATACAACCGTAAGGCTAACGGCACGCTTGAACCTCTTGCGCACAAACATGTTGACACCGGCATGGGCTTCGAACGTCTCTGCCGCATCATACAACAAAAGAACTCCAACTATGACAGCGATGTCTTTCAACCTCTTATTCAATACATTGCAAAGGCTGCCAACATCCCTTACGGCCAAAACGAAAAATGTGATGTCGCAATGCGCGTCGTTGCCGACCACGTGAGAGCGGTCACCTTCGCAATAACCGACGGACAGCTCCCTTCCAATACCGGCGCAGGCTATGTCATCCGCCGTATTCTCCGCCGTGCGATACGCTTCGCATACTCGTCACTTAACATAAAACGTCCATTCCTGTATGAACTTATGGATGTCCTCGTTCTTCAGATGAAAGACATCTACCCGGAACTCGAAAAGCAACACTCAACATGCAAACACATCATTGCCGAAGAAGAACAGGCATTTCTCAGAACTTTGGCAACTGGTATTCAAAGATTCAACCAATACGCTGAATCCCATAAGAACCAGTCAGTTATCGATGGTGACTTTGCTTTCGAACTCTTCGACACATACGGATTCCCTGTTGACCTTACATCTCTTATGGCAGAAGAAATCAACATGACGATTGACATGGAAGGCTTCAACAATAATCTCAAACTTCAGAAGGACCGTTCAAGAAAAGCCTCCGAACAGTCGCTCTCCGACTGGGTTTACGTCAACCGCACTGAAGAAGAGGCTCAGAAGATTAATTATACATTCTGCGGATATGACAGTAATGAACTTAAAGTTGAGATAGTCAAATACCGTCAGGTAGATGTCAAAGGCAAAACCTTCTATCATCTTGTGTTCCCTTGCACTCCGTTCTATGCTGAAATGGGCGGCGAAGTCGGTGACACAGGCGTGATAACCAATGACAAGGAAACCATCAGAATCATCAACACAAAAAAAGAAAATGATCTTTCGATACATATAACCGAAAAACTGCCGCAGGATGTCACTGCCGAGTTTACAGCGATAGTTGATGCCGAAAGGAAACAGGCTATTGCTTGCAACCACTCCGCAACACACCTTCTGCAAAAGGCTCTCAAACAGGTATTGGGCGACCATATTGAACAAAAAGGGTCGTTCGTGGGACCTGACTACCTCCGTTTCGACTTTTCACATTACCAGAAAATGAGCAATGAAGAAATTCATCAAACCGAGGCAATCGTCAATTCCTTCATCAGAAGCGATTTCAAACGTGAAGAGAACCGCGATATGGATATCAACGAGGCGAGAAACATGGGTGCCATGGCTCTTTTCGGTGAAAAATACGGTGACAGGGTCCGTGTTATCAAGTTCGGTGAATCCATCGAACTCTGCGGCGGTCTGCACGTCAATTCCACAGGCAATATCGGTGTCTTCAAGATAGTGTCAGAAGGTGCAGTAGCTGCAGGCATTCGCAGAATCGAAGCATATACCGGACAAAAGGCATTTGACTACCTCGAAAATCATGTCAATATCGTCAACGAAATCAAGACCACGCTGAAAGCACAGGACAGCATAAAAGGCGTCAACGCTCTCATCGAACAGAACAACAACCTCAAAAAAGAGATTGAAGAACTTAAGGCAGAGAAACTTACTGCAATCAAAAACGACCTTCAGACAAAAATGATAACCACCGAAGGTGTCAATCTCATTTCAGGTGTGGTGGATATTGAGACCGGTGACCTCAAAGACCTCGCCTTTGCACTGAAACAGAATAAAGACAACACGATAGTTGTATTGGGCAGCAACAAGAACGGCAAGGCTGCAATCTGCATTGTCATCACCGATGACCTCGTCGCTACGGGCAAATATCATGCAGGCAACACCATAAAAGTTGCAGTCAAAGAAATCAACGGTGGTGGCGGCGGTCAGGCTCATTTCGCAACAGCAGGCGGCAAATCACCTGAATTTATCGACAAAGCCGTAAAGAAAGCAGTCGCAATCCTGTTTGGATAATTATTGAAAAAAACAAATACTTTGAAAATGAAAAAATTTTTACTTCTTATCGCACTAATCACCATGACGGTAACATTGTCAGCACAAACAACTATGACAATGACATGGGGCGGCACACAACGACAGTATATGGAATATGTTCCGTCAACTTATGACGGCTCAACTCCCGCACCTGTCATTTTTACCCTGCATGGTATAGAAGGCACTATGAGTGATGTCTTTCAATCAACTAATTTCCAGCAGATTGCAGAAGAAAACGGATGGATAATCATTTCTCCGCAAGCCTTACCTTTCTCTGTAGTTTTGTTCGGCACAATTCCAATCACCATTAATGGCGCATGGAACGCAGGAATATCAGCCGTAATCTTTGGACAATATTATATGCTGAATGGAAACGTTGACGACAGTGGTTTCATGATGGCTATTCTCGACAACCTGATAGAAACATATAACATTAACCAGGATAAGGTTTACTTCGTGGGATTCTCAATCGGAGGCTACATGGCAAACCGTATGGCTATCGAACATAGTGACAGGATAAAGGCTATAGTATCGGTGAACGGACCTATAGGAAATGAAGTTGAAAATCTGACTCCAGCAGTACCGGTCAGTGCCATGCATATTCACGGAACCGCCGACCCTATTGTAAACTATGAAACCGGAACAGTCTCATACTCGGGATTTTCCTTCGACATCGGTAAAGGTGCCGAGGAAACAGTGGAATATTGGCGCAGTTTTGACAACTGCAGCACCACTCCGGAAATCACCTACTATCCCGACACTGTCAATGATGGTCTCACATTTGAGAAATATCTTTACTCTGATGGCACAAATGACACTAAAGTTGCATTAATTAAAGTCAACGGCGGACAGCATGAATGGTACAATGGGCCAGACCATGACATCGACTACACACAAGAAACATACAATTTCCTGACATTAGGCGATGTTACCATTCTTTTAGGTGATGCCAATAATGACGGAGAAATAAACATCTCAGATATTATGGCCGTCATTTCATACATTTACGGTGACACACCACCCACGTTCAACCCAGTCAATGCAGACGCAAACGGTGACGGTGCCATCAACGTTATTGATGTTCAGGCAATCATATACATAATCAATACAAATCTGAATTAGACTAAAAAAGCACAAAAAAAGGGCGACCATGGTCGCCCTTTTTTTGTAGTTATTATGTAAGACTACTGACAAACACAGACGAGATTTCTGTCGCCATAGCCATCATTTATCTTACCAACAGTAGGCCAGTATTTGCCGTCGGAGTAGCCCATCGGGAAACAAGCCTTAGACCTTGAATACGGTAAGGTCCATTCATCAGCTGTTGCAATCTGGCATGTATGTGGAGCATTCTTGACAACATTATTGTCGCGATCAGCCTTGCCTTCCTCAATCTCTCTTATTTCCTGACGTATTGAAATCATAGCATCAACAAAACGGTCAAGTTCCCTAAGAGGTTCACTTTCAGTAGGTTCCACCATCAAAGTTCCATGTACAGGGAATGCCACTGTAGGAGCATGCAAGCCATAGTCCATCAGTCGTTTTGCAATCTCAATAACCTCAACATTGGCTGATTTAACGAACTCATTGCAGTCGAGGATACATTCATGACCGCACATTCCTGACTTTTCAGTGTAAAGAATCTTATAATCCTTCTCAAGACGTTTGCGAACATAATTGGCATTCAGAATAGCCATTTCAGTGGCATGCTTCAAGCCGTCACGACCAAGCATCTTGACATAGCCGTAACCAATTACCGTAATTAATGCACTGCCATAAGGTGCTGATGAAACACAGCCCAAACTCTTGTCACCGCCCATCTGGATGAATGGATTTGAAGGCAGATAAGGTACAAGATGACCAGCAACGCAGATAGGGCCTACTCCAGGACCGCCACCACCGTGAGGACAACCGAATGTCTTATGCAGATTCAGATGGCAAACATCAGCTCCAATATAGCCAGGACCGGTAAATCCGACCTGTGCGTTCATGTTGGCACCATCCATGTAGAATTGTCCGCCTGCCCCGTGAATAATGTCAACCATTTCAAGGATAGCCTCTTCAAACACGCCATGCGTTGAAGGATAAGTAATCATGGCACATGACAGTCTGTCCTTGTACTGTTCGGCTTTTGCACGAAGGTCATTGACATCGATATTGCCATGGTCATCACATGCAACCACAACCACTTCGAAACCCGCCATTGCAGCACTTGCAGGGTTGGTTCCATGAGCGGAAGCAGGAATAAGACATACGTTTCTGTAACCTTCACCCTTGTCCTCCTGATATGCCCTGATTGTCAGCAGTCCTGCATACTCTCCTGCCGCACCTGAATTAGGCTGGAACGAAACACCGCTCATGCCAGTTATCTTTTTCAGTATTTCAGTGAAATCTTTTATCAGTTCCTGATATCCCTCTGCCTGGTCAACAGGTACAAACGGGTGAATATTAGCGAATTCCGGCCAACTCAACGGGAACATCCATGAACCTGCATTCAGTTTCATGGTACATGAACCCAACGGTATCATCGATCTGTCGAGCGACAAATCCTTGTTGACAAGATATGTCATATATCTCATCATGTCGGTCTCCGAATGATATGAGTTGAAGACAGGATTAGTAAGATACGGTGTGGTACGTTGTAACTTACCTTCAATGGAAGTCAATGTCCCGCATTTCTTCCCATCACAAACGAAAGGCTCAAATGCCTTATCGGCAGCCTTTGCAAATATGGAAATAATCTGGTTCACATCATCAAGTGAAGTTGTTTCATCAAGACTGATTGACAGTTCTTCCTTGCTGATGATACGGAAATTCATCTTATTTTCGAGTGCAAGCGTATTGATTGTACACGTGCATACGCCATCAGGCATTGTAATATCAAGAGTGTCACAGAATTGCTTGTTATTCTGAATATAACCGAGTTCCTGAAGTTTGTTTGACAGGACAATAGTCAGAATGTTGGTATGACGTGCTATTTCCTTTAGTCCGTCAGGTCCATGGTATGCAGCATAGAAACCAGCCATTATTGCCATCAGAGCCTGAGCCGTGCAGATGTTTGAAGTGGCCTTGTCACGTTTGATATGTTGTTCACGTGTCTGAAGAGCCATACGATAAGCCTTGTTACCATATTTATCGATGGTGATACCTATGATTCTGCCCGGCATCTTGCGTTTGTACTCATCCTTGGTTGCGAGAAATGCAGCATGTGCACCGCCGTAACCCATAGGTGTTCCCAGCCTTTGGCTTGAACCGATAACGATATCCGCACCCCATTCTCCAGGAGGAGTAAGCAGAACCATGTTGAGCAAATCGACAGCCACTGTAACTATGATGCCCTTTTCATGAGCTTTACCGACAAAATCAGCATAGTCATTTACACTGCCCTTTGCATTAGGATACTGCAAGAATGCACCGAAAAATCCGTCAGCAAAGTCGAACTTGAATTCATCACCCACAACAACTTCTATTCCGAGATGATGTGCTCTTGTCTTGATGACCGCAATCGACTGCGGAAAAGCATCTTGTGATACAAAAAACCTATTGTCGCCACGTTTTGTAGCTTCACGGCTTCTGTTATGAAATGTCATAATCATAGCCTCAGCTGCAGCAGTACCTTCATCAAGAAGCGAACAGTTGGAAATTGGCATGCCGGTCAGATCTGAAACCATGGTCTGGAAATTGAGCAGAGCCTCAAGACGTCCCTGTGAAACTTCCGCCTGATACGGAGTATAGGATGTGTACCATCCTGGATTCTCGAAAACATTTCTCAGGACAACGCCTGGAACTATCGTATTGTAATATCCAAGACCGATATAAGTCTTGAATATCTTGTTCTTCGCGGCCAAACTCTTGATATGATTAGCATATTCATACTCATTCATACCTTTCGGAAGGTCTAAATCTTCTTTCAATCTGATTTTGTCAGGCATTGTCAACTTCATCATTTCCTCCAACGATGAAATCCCAAGCACTTTTAACATTTTGTCTGTCTGCTCCTTATCAGGTCCGACATGACGATTTATAAAGTTGTTAGTGATCATAAGAACTGAATTTTTCTATTTTCTGCAAAAGTAATTATTTTTTAGGCAGAAATGAAACGTTTTTCGTTATTTTTGCACAAAACAAAACAAGAACTTTAACTCATCGAAATAATGTCCGACAACAATATCATAGAAAAAGCTCACAATCTGTTTGAGGAAAACCAGTACAACGATTGTCTCGAAATTATTTCAGACTACATAAATGCAACACCCGACAATGATTCGGACCTCATTGAATGTCTCCTTCTCCGAGGTGATGTGTATAGAAAACTTGCAAAATTCGGCGATGCCCTGCGCGACTACAGGTCTGTAATTCAAATTGACAAAGACAACACCATAGCACAAACCAAAATTGGTTTGGTCGAAAACATCTTATCTATAGAAAACACATTCTACTACGAAAATCCCTACACCGACATGGACCTGCTTCCGGAGATGTAAGATCTGCTGTTGCGCGGATTATTTTTTCACCACTACCTTTTTTGTAATAATCCTCCCATTATTCAAAATCACAAAATTGAAAACGCCATACAAACCGTCCGTAAATTTGTAATTATAATTCCCAAAACCAGCTGATTCATTGATAATTAAGTCATCAATGAGTTTTCCATCAAAACTATAAACCTTCACCTCAACATCTCCAATCATGTTGATGAAACGCAGCAGGACACTGCCGTTATTTGGGTTAGGCATCAACTCAACCTCTGCCCTCTCAAATTCATTCGTACCATAATATGATGTGTGAATCCACAAGACACTTTCAACAGAATCACAGCTATTTATAGCCATAGCATGAAGCTGTACCGAATCTTCGATATAAGTATAAATGTATAGGTTGGAACTCAGGCCTTTTTCACCAACAGGCTCAACGCGCCAATTGATACAATCGACAGCCCAAAGGACAGAGTCAACATGACACAATTCATTCTCAATCAGCAGATTATAGTTACTCACGTTGAAATGAAGCTCACTGCCGCCAATAGGCCATGTGTCTCCATGAATCACACTGTAAGGAGTATATTCCAATTCAAGATTAAGATGGACTATGCTGTCACAGCCACCAGTAGTTTTAAGCGGAATATCATAATATCCGCTTGTGTCATATTCTATCCCATTGAAGCTATACGAATCGCAATCTTTAACGAACACAATCGTATCCAAGCCTTCGTTAACAGTCAGATATAGGATAACAATGCTGTCACACCCATTTGATGACGTACACGTTCTACTATAAGTTCCGGGGTCAGAAACATAAAACCCATATTTGTCATAAACTGTTCCTTCACAGAAAGAGTCAACAATTATGTTCTCAATAGGGCCGATTACAGTCAGATGTAGGTTTATGTCAGCCTCACAACAGCCGTCGGATATCTTCTTTGAACATATAACGGATGTGTCGGATTGAAATGAAAGGTCAAATCCAAAATGGTCATACATATCACCTGCACATATCGTATCATAAAAATCCTGAATGGCAGGCATACTGGAAAACACCGTTGTTCTGTCATTGGCAATGCTGCCGTCATCAGATGTGGCAGTCACTGAATATTCTGTCGTTAGCGCAGGACTAACAGTTATGTAAGGCATTGTATCACCTGTATTCCAAAGATAGGTCAACGAGTTGTCATACACTATATTAGTAAGTGGAAAAGACCTTATTGCCCTGACATGCAGAGTCGTGTCTGTTTTACTTAAAAAGTCCAATGTGCCACTCACTCCGTTAATATCAACGCCGAACTGCACATACCATGCTTCCAAAGAGTTATATTCCGAACTTGACCAATATTTTGACTGTGACATTACTGTTCCGCCATTAGATACTATTTTCTGATTTATAAACGGCATTGCGCTGTATAATTCGGCAAGTTGTCCCGCTGCAGGCAGATACCAGCCATTCGCATAGTCCGTCTTTCCGGCAGCAAATGCAGTGTCGTAATTCTGGAACTCTCTGATTTTGTTTGTATTAAAATATCCTAAAATATCCTCTAAGGCAGCGATATGCCGATCATGTACGTTATTGCCCGTAAGGTCATCTAAAGACGGAATGTTTTCATTTATTCCCCAGGCACATCCAATAGAAATATCGTTCAAAGCGACCATCCATCCTTCACTGCCGTCAGGATTTATCCAAAACACAACACCTTTTGTACAATCATCGGGATTATATACGACGTCTCCGATTTGATAATTCTGACTCCATGTAAAATACGGAATCAGCAACAAAACCGGTATCAGTATCAATAGACGTCTCATAATCCAATTAGCTGTAAATTAAAACGATATAACTGCTCTGCAACTCGCATCATTAGAATTTTTCAGCACATAAAACACCCAGCCTAAATCATTTACAGTCCATGAATAAATACCTGAGAATTCAGTAGAAGACCAGAGCCACCATGGTGCATACATTCCGTTTTTGTTTGTCGGAATCTGTGTCCCGCCAGCAATTCCAATTGACGGGTTAATAAAATGAATGACCGAATACAGTTTCCTCAACTGACCGATTGCAGGCAGATACCATCCATAATGGACATTTCCGACCTGGCCGGTATTATGGTTATAATAATAGCATCTATAAACAGCAGGGCATTCATCAAAGTTTTCCCCGTAATAATCTTTTATTGCAATGGTATTTGCCATTCCGCACGTATCAGCGAGAGCCTCCTCATAATTATCAATATCAGGAAGATTTGTGACATTTGATTTGTTATTCCATATACACCCATTTCCCCCTGGTGTTCTAAGCGATGCTGCCCATCCGTGGACACCTGTCGTGTCCACATAAAACACCACTCCCATTGCAGTCTTCCCGCTTGAAGCGTAATCGTCAGGTTTGACTGTCGAGCCGTCAGTACACAACAAATCGCCCACACCGATTATTGGCACTCCGCCTTCATCAACGTAACTTTCAGGCCCCATGGCAAACAATCGTATAGTTTCGCCCTCACATGAAAGACTGTCACCAAATATGGTTACCTGCGGAAATCCCGCCACACTTGTCAACACTAAAAAAAATATTGACAAAAGGCGATATATATTCCGTTTTGCATTCATTTTTTTCTCTTATTCTTCACAACACCGCTTATAATCAGATACAAAACAAAAGCGGCACCTAAAATCAAAAGACCGATTTTGATTTCATCATAGACTTTTTCCAACAGCTCTTGCTGCGAATACAGGAAATATCCTAACGCAATGAGGATGATATTCCATAAGCCTGCACCTAATGAAGTATAGCCGATAAACTGGCCTAAATTCATCTTCGAGAGTCCGGCAGGTATAGAAATCAGCTGTCTGATACCCGGAACAAGTCGCCCGATGAAGGTTGATGACTTGCCGTGGTCAACAAAGTACTTCTCGGCTTTTTCTATCTTCTCCCTATTAATCAGCAACAGATGGGCCAATTTAGTATCTGCCAGCTTATACACCACCACCCTTCCGAGCGAAATCGACAAAAAATAATTTATCAAGGCTCCTGCTATGGCGCCAAACATCGCACAAAGAAATATCAATATAAGATTCAGTTCACCGGTATGAGCAGCTTTCCACGCAGCCGGCGGCAGCACAACCTCCGATGGGAATGGTATAAAGGAACTCTCCACCGTCATCAGTAAGGTTATCGTATAATAATTGATATTGTTCATGTACCAGTCTGTAACTCTGCGAATAAAAGAACTTTTCTCCACAGAATTATCCGTTCCCTGTAAAGTCGCAGATTCAACAATTTCCTGTGTTACAGTATCGGCTGCTTCCTGTAAGGTTTCATAACCAACTGTTTCCTGTAAACCGACAGAACAAACGCCATTGCCATACAGTGACAAAAAAAACAACATTAATATTATAATAACCAATTTATCACGCAATCCGACCTTCATTGAATTTTCCTTTAAATATTGTAAAACAACATGTTAAATCCTTGCTCTGCAAAAATACAACAATATTCATCTTTTCATACTATATCTTTGAAAAAAACTTTATTTTTGCAAAAAAGAAACACACAACAAATGTTTGATTTTTTAGACAGAACTCTTCTAAAATGGCTTACAAACACTAATATTGTAAGTCAAAAGACCACCAACATCATCTATTACGCAATATTAATCATAGCAGTTATAGGGCTTTCCTTTCTGTTGCTTGTCATATCCAAGAAATTGTTCAAACGTTGGGGGAAAAAACTTGCCGACCGCACATCCAGCACATTTGACGATGAACTTTACAGCAACAACTTTTTCACCAAATTGTCTCTTCTGATACCTTTATCCTTCTGTGACAAATTCATAAAACTGATAAGCAGCCATTACAGCATAAATCTCGGATTTTTCAATTCTTTGATTAAAGCCCTTTATGTCATTGCATTTTTACTTCTGATATTCACACTGCTCGACGTATGGAACTTCAGATATAAAGACAAAAATTTTGAGTCTGGTCGGTCTATAAACAATATTGTCCAGGCAATTAAGATATTCTTATCCATAATCTGCTTTTTCATAATTCTTTCACTGCTTTTCAAAATAAAGACTTCGAAAATATTAACTGCACTCGGCGCTTCATCTGCTGTATTAATGCTCGTTTTCAAGGACACCATCTTGGGCTTTGTCGCCGGTATCCAACTCGCTTTCAACAAGATGGTTCTCGTAGGTGATTGGATAGTGATGCCTTCTCATGGTGCTGACGGAATAGTCATTGAAATCTCCCTTATAACTGTAAAGGTACAGAACTGGAACAAGACTGTAACCACGATACCGACTTACAGTATGATTTCAGAATCTGTAACCAATTATCGTTACATGCGGGAATCAGGTACGAGAATGATAACCCGTTCAGTTTACATCGACGCATCAACGGTGAAGTTCTGTGACGAAGAACTTATGGAGCGTCTGAAAAAAGTAGATTACATAAAAAGATATCTCGACGACAAAGCCACCGAGATATCTTCTTATAATTCAGACTGTCACACTGACACGAGCGTTGTCATTAACGGTCGTCGTCAGACCAATCTTGGAATATTCAGGGCCTATATTTTCTACTACCTGAAAAACAGCCCCAACATTGACAAGAATTCCGATCTTCTCGTCCGCCAGAAACAGTCAACCAACTATGGAATTCCTTTGGAAATTTATGCTTACACTTCGACTTCATCATTCATTCCTTACGAAAACATACAGTCAGATTTATTCGATCACATATTTGCAAGCATAGAATATTTCGATCTTAAGATATTCCAAAGCCCAGCGGGAAAAGACATGTTACATGCTTAAACCGTCATTATTTCCTCTTCCTTTACTGCAAGCATCTTGTCAACCTTTGCAGTAAAATCGTTGGTCATATCCTGTATTTTGGTATCAAGAACCTTAACTTCATCCTCCGATACTCCATTGGATTTCAGGTCTTTGGATGAATTATTTGCTGTTTTTCTGACTGAACGGATACTCACCTTTGCAGTTTCGGCTTCCTGACGTATTTTCTTTACCATGTCCTTACGTCTTTCCTCTGTGAGTGCTGGGACTATGATTCTCAGAACCTCACCGTTATTGATAGGATTGAAGCCCAAATTAGCATTCTGTATTGCTTTTTCAATAGGACCAAGCATACTCTTGTCCCATGGCTGGACGATTATTTGTTTAGCATCAGGGATATTGATGTTGCCAACTTGATTTATAGGCATTTTCGAACCATAACAGTCAACTTTGACACCGTCAAGCATATCAGGTGTTGCCTTTCCTGCATGATATTTCTGCAATGTCTTTGAAAAAAAGTCTATCACATCCTCCATGCCCATCTTTGTCTCTTCAATGATTTCATTTACTTTTTCATTCATATCTGTAATATTTTGGTTATCTATTTTTAACTATCGTTCCAAGTTTTTCACCCTTCAAAATCCTTGCCAGATTACCAGGTTGGTTAATATTAAAAACCACAATTGGAAGATTATTTTCCTTGCATAATGTAAATGCAGTCTGGTCCATGATTTTAAGATTTTTATCGATAGCTTCATCAAAAGTAATCACATCATATTTCACTGCATCGGAGAACTTTTCGGGATCCTTATCATAGATGCCGTCAACTCTCGTTCCTTTCAGAAGGAGGTCAGCCTTTATTTCCAGAGCTCTCAGAGCACCGCCCGAATCAGTTGTGAAAAACGGATTGCCGGTACCACCTGCAACAATGACAACATTTCCTTCTTCAAGATACTGTATCGCCTTTGTGGATGTCATAGCCTCAGCTATTTTTTCGACAGGAATTCCCGACATCAGTTTTGCCTTGTATCCTCTTTCTTCAAGTTCAGACTTGATAGCGATGGAATTGATAACTGTTGCGAGCATTCCCATATAATCACCCTGTATTCTGTCGATTCCCTTCTTAGCACCCTGCAAACCTCTGAAGATGTTGCCGCCGCCAATAACTATGGCTATCTGATAACCGCATTTTACAGCCTCTATGATTTCCTCAACATAATAGTCAAGTCGCTTCGCATCAATTCCATAGCCGTCATCACCACTTAATGACTCACCGCTTAATTTTAAAAGTATTCTATTCATTTTCAATAATATTAATCAGCATCTGCATATCTGCCACAGCAGTTTTTATATTTCTTTCCACTTCCGCAAGGACACGGGTCGTTTCTGCCTATCTTCTTTTCAACTCTTATAGGCTGCTGTTTCTGTGGTCCTTGAGTATTTGAATTGGACTGTGAAAGCATATCCCTGCGTTCAGTCTTCAACTGACGGTTGGAGATAGTTCTCACATTCTGAGGAGCTTCTCTGAAATTACGTCCCTGGTTTTCACTCTCCTGAGGTATAGGAATATTTCCTCTCAACAGGAATGAAACGGCTTCACTGTTGATTGTCTGAAGCAGATTCTTGAACAAATCGTATGCTTCAAGCTTATAAACCAACAAAGGATCCTTCTGTTCATACACCGCATTTCTGACCGATTCCTTCAGGTCATCCATTGCTCTAAGGTGTTCCTTCCATTCATCGTCAATAAAGCTCAACACCACACCCTTCTCCACTGCCAAAGGAATCTCAACCTGAGGATTTTCAACACATTTCGAAATGTTTGCAATAATGTTTCTCTTCCTTCTTCCATCGGTCAGAGGGATAATAATATTCTTGAACTGCGGCTGATTCTCAGCAACTGCCTTTATCACAGGAGCTGCAGACTCCGCCAGTTTCGCAAATTTATTTTTATATCCTTCATACACCTGATTGAATATTTCCTGACTCACATTATCGACTGACATTGAAAAGAATGTCTTTTCATCGCATTTAACCTGCATTCCTGTCAGTTTAATCATCTCAAATTCGAATCCTGAATAATCATTCTGAGCCTGATATGTCTCCACCAGATTTTCGATGGAATCATAAATCATATTTGAAATGTCGACCGACAGTCTGTCACCAAACAAAGCATGACGGCGGCGTGTGTAAATCACTGTACGCTGGCCATTCATAACATCGTCATATTCAAGGGTGTGTTTACGAATACCGAAGTTGTTTTCCTCAACTTTTTTCTGTGCCCTTTCGATGGATTTGGTAATCATAGGATGCTGGATTACCTCACCTTCCTGGATACCAAGACGGTCCATGATTGAGGCAACCCTGTCAGAGCTGAACAGACGCATAAGGTCATCTTCCAATGAGACATAGAACTGTGAGCTGCCAGGGTCTCCCTGACGACCGGCACGTCCTCTAAGCTGACGGTCAACACGTCTTGAATCGTGACGTTCAGTACCGAGGATGGCAAGTCCACCCGCCTCAATGACTTCAGGGGTCAGTTTAATATCGGTACCACGTCCTGCCATATTGGTTGCAATGGTAATCCTGCCCTTTCTGCCAGCTTCTGCCACAATGTCAGCCTCCTTCTTGAACAACTTGGCGTTCAACACATTATGCTGCAAATGCCGTTGACTCAACAATCGGCTGAGCTGTTCGGATTCCTCAACGGATGTCGTACCGACAAGCACAGGTCTGCCAGCTTCGACGAGTTTCTGGATGTCATTGATAACAGCCCTGTTCTTTTCATTCTTAGTCTTATAAACCAAGTCTTCCTTATCGTCACGAATTACAGGCTTATTTGTAGGAATGACCACAACATCGAGTTTGTAGATATCCCAAAATTCACCTGCCTCAGTCTCAGCAGTACCGGTCATACCTGCAAGCTTCTCATACATTCTGAAATAGTTCTGAAGTGTGATGGTAGCGTAAGTCTGAGTGGCTGCTTCAACCTTGACATTTTCCTTGGCTTCTATTGCCTGATGAAGCCCTTCCGAATAACGTCTGCCTTCCAGAATACGGCCTGTTGACTCATCAACTATCTTTACCTTATTGTCAACGACAATATATTCGATATCTTTTTCAAAAAGAGCGTATGCTTTAAGCAGTTGGTTCACAGTGTGAATCCGTTCAGCTTTAAGTGCATAATCTTCAAGCAGTTCACTCTTCTTCTGTGTCTTTTCCTCTTCCGGTATGTCCATTTTTTCTATATCGGCGATGACAGAACCAACATCCGGAAGTATATAGAAATTAGGGTCATCGACCGTGGTATTCAGAAGTTCGATACCTTTCTCAGTGATATCAATAGTATTATCCTTTTCATCGATGACAAAATACAGTTGGTCATCAATATAAGGCATGTTCTTCTGTTGTTCCTGAAGATAAAAATTTTCAGTTTTTTGCATCAGGACCTTCATGCCCGGTTCACTTAAGAACTTAATCAAAGGCCTGTATTTCGGAAGTCCTCTGAAAGCACGGAAGAGCTGCTCAGCACCTTTCTTCTCCTGTTCCTGGTTAGGATTATTTGTCAGAAGTTTTCTTGCTTCTGCAAGAATTTGAGTGACGAGACCTCTCTGTTTTTCATACAGCATCTGAATGGCAGGTTTGTATATATCATATTCCTGCTGGTCACCCTTCTGAGTCTGTCCTGATATAATCAAAGGAGTTCTGGCATCATCTATCAACACTGAGTCAACCTCATCAACTATGGCATAGACATGACCGCGCTGAACCAGTTCGTCAATGCTCGAAGTCATGTTATCACGAAGATAATCGAAGCCGAATTCGTTGTTGGTACCAAATGTTATATCACAATTATAAGCATTGCGGCGAGCATCGGAATTAGGTTCATACTTGTCGATACAATCGACCGTCAATCCATGGAACTGATATAAGACACCCATCCACTCCGAGTCACGTTTTGCCAAATAGTCATTGACTGTGACGATATGCACACCTCTGCCGGTAAGCGCATTAAGATAAACAGGTAAAGTTGCCACAAGGGTTTTGCCTTCACCTGTAGCCATCTCGGAGATTTTACCCTGATGAAGAACGACACCACCTATAAGCTGCACATCGTAATGGACCATGTTCCATGTTGTAGGATTACCGCCGGCAATCCACGTGTTGGAATACCTTGCCTTGTCACCGTCAATCACCACATTAGGATGAGTCTCGGCAAGCTGACGGTCCATATCCGTAGCAGTGACAACCACTTCGGTATTATTGGCAAAAAGATAAGCCGTTGCTTTCATTACAGCGAAAGCCTCAGGAAGTATTTCATCAAGAGTTTCCGCTATCTTCTTTTTCTTTTGTTCCTCGATCTTGTCAATCTCATTATATTGTGATTCCTTTTCGTCTGCCGATAAATCAGTGTTTTTTTCCACTGCATCTTTCATTTCAGCAATTTTGTCATCGAAAGGCTTAATCTCATCTTTTATATGTTGCCTGAACTGTATGGTTTTAGCTCTCAGTTCATCTGGAGACAGCCTCTGCATTGAACTATATGCTTCATTAATCTTGTCAACTATCGGCATAATAGCCTTCCGGTCCCTTTCAGCCTTTGTGCCAAATAGTTTTTGAAAAAAATTTGCCATTTATATAATTTTTTTATGTCAATATGTCAATTTGTAAATGATAACGCAAAAGTATACCAAAAAATAATTCAAAAGTATACCACTTCGACTGAATGCCGCAAAGGTACAAAAACTTTGCCATACATTACTTATTGCTGATATATTTTTTTGTTTCTTTAATACGATATGACGTACCCTAAAATTGAGAGCGTGATACCCTCATGCTTTCTCCAGGGTATGGGTTGCAGAGCGCGTAGTGGTTCTGGCGGATTGCGTTATACAGGGCGTTAGCTATTGCCTCTCGGCCCTCCTGACGGTAGTGTTCGGTGGGGAAATCGCGGTCGCGGAAATTGCAGTCAGCCACCATCCCCTGACAGTTGACCACGGTGACGCCCATCTGGCTGTAGCGTTGCTCGATGAAATTGCCGTTGCGGCGCAGCAGGTCAACCAGTGCGGGTCCAACCATACTTGCCATCTGCTCCTCGTTGTCGGGCAGCATGAGGAACACCGGCTGCCAACCACGCTTGCGACAGAGGATCACGATACGGTCGAGGTCTTTGATGCGCGGGTTACTCTCGTCAATTTGGCAGGCGAAGGCTTTGACGTAATGCGTTGCCATCGATATGGTTTGCTCGTCGGCTCCGGAAGCAATGAGACTGTCACAGAGTGCAAGGGCCCACTCCGCAGCGGTGCGGTAATGTATGGCGGGGTGCTCGAAGCTCTGGTGCTGGAGAGAATGCCTCACCTTGGCCTCACGCTCTTTCTCACTCCAATGATTATAGCCCTTGAATGCCAATAGAATACGCTTGTAGAGTGCCGGGGCGGGCTTCATGAACACCTGCTCTTTTTGCAATGCCACTTCGAGGCTGGAGTAGATCCATTCTGCACTGAACGACCGCAAATTGACCGTCACCACAGCCACACGCACAGGGTTGTCTTTCGGTATGTTGCGCAGTATGTCGTAGTAGATGCCGGCGTGACAGGCATCTTTATCCATGTTGCACACGCGATTGTCGGGCAGCAGGTCTTGCAGCATATCGCTAATGAAGCGTTTGTCCTCCTCGTCGTCGGCCACGGCGTGGTTCGACGATTCACCCAGATAGGCTATGTCGGCACCTTCTGCCACAGGCTTCAGCGAGCGTTCCATCAGCGTGCAGCCCTCGCGCAAGTCGCGCTCGTAGAAGGTATAGCGGTACACCACGTCGAGCACCGCCAACACGGCGGCCAGCAGCAGGAATTTGAAAGCTATATTTCTCAATATCTGTTTCATGGCACTCAGAACTGGAAATAAATGAACGGATACTGCTCCACTGACGAGAAGACCACGATGGCGAAAATCATACACGCGTAGATGACCCAGCGCAGCGCCATCGGCAGGCGCGCGCACCATGCGTCAAAGCGCGTGTTGCGCAACACGATGTCGAGCGCCACAAAGGCCGCCAGAGCAATCCACACGGTTGCGTCGGCGTGCAGGTGCTCGGTACCACCGCCCATGAACAGAGCGGAGTACAGGTTGCCAAGGTCGGAGAACGACGGAGCTCGGAACACGCTCCACAGCAGTGTGACAATGATGAAGGTGCCCAAAATGCAGGGAAGCCGCTTCATACCTGATGGCTGAGGCTGATTGCCCCTTCCGTGCAAAAGGCGTTCCGCAATCAGCAGTACCCCGTAGGCCGCTCCCCAGAGCATGAAAGTCCAGTTGGCACCATGCCACAGTCCGCATACCACAAAGACTATCATCGTGTTGAGCATCCAACGCGGCAGGCGCACGCGATTGCCGCCAAGAGGTATGTACAGGTAGTCGCGGAACCACGATGACAGCGAGATATGCCAGCGGCGCCAGAACTCGCGAATGCTCCCGCTGAGGTAGGGCGCGCGGAAATTGTCGGTGAGGGTTATGCCCATGGCCAGTGCACAACCGAGTGCAATGCTGGAATATCCGAAGAAATCGCCGTAAATCTGGAACGAGTAGAGCACCATGGCCAGCACTATGTCGGCACGGCTGTAGTCGTGCGGCGCAGCATAGACGGCATCAACCATCGTGCCCAGGTTGTCGGCTACAACCATCTTCAGAAACAGGCCAAAGAGTATTAGCCTCAATCCGTTGGCTATATTTTCGTAGCGCAGTGGCTGCTCCTCGTGCAACTGTCGTAGCAGACCTTGCGGCCTCTCAATGGGACCCGTGACCAGCTGCGGGTAGAACATGACGTAGAGCGCATAGTAGCCGAAATGGCGTTCAGCACGCTGGTTGCCACGGTAAACCTCGATGACATAGCTCAGGCTTTGGAACGTGTGGAACGACAGGCCGATAGGTAGCACTATGTTGAGCACCTTCGATGGGTGCGACCAGCCGAAATGCCGTGCCAGCGCCACCAGGTTCTCCGAGCAGAAATTCAGATACTTGAAGATGAACAGCACCAGGCAGGTGGAGACGATGCTGACCACCAGGCACCATCGCCGCCGTCGTGGTATGTCGGTCCACCGCTCCATGAGCAGACCGGCCGAGTAGTCAATGACGATAGTAACCAGCAGTATGAGTATGTACTTGGGAATAAACCACATATAGAACACGCAGCTTGCCGCCAGCAGCATCAGCCACCGCCATCGGTGCGGCAGCAGATAGAACAGCAATGTCACCGCCGGGAAGAACAGCATGAACTCTATGGTGTTGAATAACATACCTTTATTGTAGCATTAATCACAATTATCCGCTTACAAAATTACAAAGAAATCCCAAACTGTGAAAAGAAAAGATGGATAAGTATGTGCAGGTTATTCAAAGTAAACGCAATCCGGTTCATTACGTGGCTTCGAGTAATCAGCTCGCAATTGTACTGCGTAGCTTCGTTAATTTAGAGTAATTCAAGGTCAAGAAAACCCTTGCGGCGGCATTTACAAACTATTCCCATACTTGTCCAACCAGACCTGCGCCTGCCCGCAATCGGGACAATGTGAGCGCAACAAGGTTTGGAAACGCACGGTGTGTTTCATGATGACCGTATGGCACAACTCGTGAATGATGATGTAGTCAATCACAAACTCTGGTGCCTTGATGATGCGCCAGTTGATGGAGATGTTTTTCTCTTTGGAACAGTTCCCCCATTTCCGTTTCTGGCTGCGGATGTATAACTTGTTGTAAGGCAGAAGCAATGCCTCGGAAAGTGTCTCAGCACGTGCTAAAATGTGCTTCCGCGCCACCGATTTCAGCCATTTTTCCTGCACCGTCGCATCCAACAAGTCACGTTTTGCCTGAATGGTCTTGCTTTTGTGATTGACGACCACCTTGTTTTGGTATCTCGACGAATAGTAATAGGCATAACGATTGCCAAAAAGCAATAGTTCGTTGCGCCGCAGTTGAATCTTGGATTTTTGTTCGAAGAATTGCCGTTTCGAGGCTATCCATTGTGCCTTTTTCTCCAAAAGCTTCTCGATATCCTCATCAGTGAACGATAGCGGTACAAACAACTGCACAGTGCCATCCTCGCAAACACGAAGACGGGCATTCTTGACCTCTCGACGAACGACTGTGCAATTATCAGGCAGCATATCAATTCAAACTGAAGTTTTTCACTATAGAGTCCATGATGGTCTCTTGTAATATGTCGTTCTCATCTATTCCCAATGCGACATATTTTGGGTTTGCAGCAATCAGTGCCACGTCGCCTAAAAAACGGTTGTATTCCTGATTGACCTCTTGCCAGCCAATGTAAATCTTTGACCGAACTTTCGATGCCAATTCGTTGGCGAACGCTCTTGCCAATGGCTCGTCAAAGGTCGGGAGCTCGTTCTTGAGAATCTGATAAATCTCGAAAGTGCCTTTGTCGTCAAAGCCCATCTTCTTGGGGATTTCCACGGCTTCATCCACTTCGATATAAAGCTCGCTGAGTTTCTTCAGAAGCCCCTCAATCTCAATGGCATTGGCATTCTTCATGCGGATAAGCGCATCCAACCGCTCTTGAAACTCTATGTAAATGGCACTACTGTTCTGGTTGGTGCGAATCATGGTCTCGATGTCGCGGATGATTTTCTCGGCCTTGTCGGAAGGCGACAGTCGAGTTTCCTGCAATTTAGTGAGATAGTCCGCATCAATGGCAATTTCAGGCAAATGGCCTCGAAAATCGAGCAAGGTGGCACTCTCTTCCAACAGTTTGCGGGTCTGTGCGGCATAGAACTCGGCATCGAAATCCACGCGGCGGAATTCCTCCAGATAGAGTTCGTAAATGGTCACCAACCACAGGTATTTGATTTTGAACGGACGCAAGCCCGGATTGGGACTGATGGCTTCCCAAAGCTGCATCACGCGATGGAAACGGTTTTCAAACTGACCGTGGTCTATCTCGCTCAACTTGCGAATGATAGCCATCTCGCACTCATAGCTGTCTTCCAACTTGATTTCGGCAAAAGGCTCAAAAGCGGCATCCAATTCCGTCGGGAAGACCTCCAACAGCGCATCCACATCCTCAAACTCGCCAATATCCTCGGGGTCGTAATTCAAGGCTTCCTTGTAGTTCTGGAACACACCCACATAGTCCACAATGCGGCCAAACTCCTTGGAGAGCTTGTTTTCGCCCTCGCCATAGTCATATGGGCGGTTGGTGCGGGCCACGGCCTGCAAAAGGTTATGGTCTCGCAAAGGGCTATCCAGGTACATGGTTTGCTCAATAGGCGCATCAAAGCCGGTGAGCAGCATATTGCAGACAATGAAGATTTTCAGGTTGTTGCCTTTGGCTTTCTCCTCATCGGTAATACGTTTCTTGAAGTTGTCGATCAAGCGTTTGCGCTCCTCATCATCAATGTAGAACGGCGAAAAGAGGTCGTAACGCTCGCTGGTTTCGTATTGTCCTGTAGAAAAGATGATGCGGATTTCAGACTCATCGAAATAGTTGAGCAACTCGTTGTAATACAGCACACAAGCCTCCTTGTCGATGGCCACCACCTGGGCCTTGAAGCCTTGTGGCTCCAGACGCTCACGGAAGTCCTTGGCGATGTCAGCGGCCAAGGTCTTGATGCGCTCAGGCTTCTTCATCAGGGTTTTCCAGGGCTGCACACGTTGTTCCACTAAGCGTTTCTGGTCTTCCTCCAACTCGGCAGTGATTTCAGCGTAGCCTTGTTTGAGGTTCTCCTTGTCCAAAAACCACTGCGACGGGCCCAAAGTGTAACGGATGGGCTTGGTGGCACCGTCGTTGATGGCATCGATGACGCTGTATTTGTCCAAATAATACTCTATCTTGCCGTTCTCATCCTTGATGCCAAACTCCCGATGGGTCTTGGGAATCGGCGTACCCGTGAAGGCGAAACGCTTGGCGTTGGGCAACACGGCACGCAGTTCCATCTGATAGTCACCGTATTCCGTACGATGGGCCTCATCGATGAGCACGATGACATTGTCGCGCTCGTCCTTGATCTCGCCCAGCTCTCTGAATTTATGAATGGTGGTGATGAACACGCCAGCAGGCTTTTTCTTGATAATAGAAATCAGATCGCCAATACTCAAAACAACCCGAGCGTTAGGAAACACACAATTGATAAAGTTGTCATCCATATCATCTTTCAAATCCTTGCGGTCCACCACGATGAAAATGGTCGGGTCGTTCAAGGTTTCGGTCTTGCGGAGTTTGTAGGCAGTGTAAAGCATGGTGAGTGACTTGCCCGAACCTTGGGTGTGCCATATCACGCCTTGCGCCTTGTCGGACTGCACTACCCTATCCACAATCTTGTTGGCCGCACGCAGTTGCTGGTAACGCGCCACTTTCTTGATGATCTTATTGTCGTCACGCTCAAACACGATGAAATGTTGCAGGATGTCGAGCACACGCTCAGGCTGCAACAAACCAATGATGCCAAACTTCATCTGCTCCAATAGCTGTCCGTTGGGCAGCCGTTCTACATCGAAGTGCATCAGGCCATCGTTTTCATCCTTATAGACACGGCACAACTCGTTTTCGGGGTGCAACAACGGATTGTCGTATTTGTCGGCGATGACCGAATCCTTCCACTCGTTGAAATAGGACGACGATGCGCCCGGAATGCCATATTTGCTCAATCTTCCGTTGCAGGCCACGCCAAAGAGGTGACACACAAACAGTTTCTCGCTTCGGCGGTCGTAGGTCTGGAACTGGCGCACGCCTTCAAGCCAGTTGGTGCCGCGCCTTGCGCACTGCTTAGCCTCGATGGGCACTAACGGTATGCCATTAACCAACAGGCAGATGTCTGCACGAACCTGTTGCACCGCATATTGGTTGGTGACGATAAGGCTGTTTTGCCAAATATCCTCAAAGTTGATGAAGCGTATGGTGCGGTCTTTATGGTCGATCGTGATGTTGACGCCGTCGCAGAGCTGGTTGAGGAACTTCTCGTTGCCCTCGATGGGGATGGGGTTGCGCAGGTTGTTGAGCAAAGTCTCCACCGCCATTTTGGCCGCCTGTTGGCCGATGCCGTTCAACGCCATCACTTGCTCCACCAGTAACGGCTCCACCACCGCATTCATCTGCAAGCGGTTAAAGGGTTTCAAATCCTCCGCCGAGCGGAAGGTCCAGCCTAATTTCGAGAGCCATTCGGTGACTTTTGCCTCAACGGGTTTGTTTTCGTGAAGTGTCGACATGTCAATTCTCCTCTTTATTAACTAATCTAATTGCACTAACGCACATTAATGAGTGAAAAACTCTATCAGCAGTCATAGGATTAAAAAAAGTATACGGAGATAATCCATGAGAAGTACTATTTCTCAAGTTCCAACCTCTTTGATCTGTAAACAAAACTCTAAAATAATATGATAAGTCCTCCTCAAATACAAAATCCGAATCCCTTAGCAATTCATCAAGTGTTTTCAATTGATAACCTCGATTGCTTTTTTGGGGTTTGATTGTGCTTACGCCAGAAGCTTCAATAATATTCCTAATTGCATTTTCAATTTGTGGAATCAATAAATGAACAGATACAACAAAATCTTGATTAAAAAATGCAGCTATTCCTTGCTCGATAATTTGTAATCTATCTTTTTCAAAAAAAGGAGAATTGGCAACAAATTCCATAATTGTTTGGACTGTAAAAACCTTGTCCTTTATTAGTTTTTCTATTACACTATGCAGAAAGATATGACTAATAGACAATCCTTGTGCAACTTGACGCACTAAATTTCCTTCTAAATCGTTCTCAAAACTTCCAATCACAGATAACGGTCTTCCCTTGTAATCAAAAATACTTGTTGGGAATGCTGAAAACAACGGAGCGTTTTTCCTAATCTCTAATAATTGAGCTTTATACTCAATCTTATTTGGTATGTACTGGAAAATGAACCGTCCCATTACATCATCAAAAGAGCCAAAAGTCATACCTTTAACATATGTTTCAAGTTGTTTCTTAGGGATATCGTACGGAATCTCGATTTTAGACATTTCTTCAGAAACGCCTTTACTGACTTCTTGCAATTCCTTCAATACGATTTCCGCTTCAGTAAACAAATGATAATTACGATAGGTCCGATATAATCTATCTAAGATACCGTATTTCTGCAGACCAGATAATTTTGGAAATTCTTTATGAAATGCAGCATCCATGGTTTTCAATATCCTATTAAGGTTTTCATTGTCTTGCTGCTTATGATAGAATTTTGCCAACATTTCAACGCCTTCGCTAATCGCAAAAGCGTTAAATCTGTTATCTCCATCACCATCTATTGGCTTTTCATACAATCTTGAAATCCTTTGCTCTATCCGATTCACGTATGAATTCTGTTCTTCTAATGAAAAACAGTTTGCGTTTTCAAACACTATCAAGAAGCACCTACCCCAAACACCAACATCGTTATCTTTTGCGTAATTAACGTCAAAGGCTTGTATGCAATTTTTTACGGCAATAATACTATCGCTATCCTTCGAGGTTGTTGCGATTTGTAGTGCTCGTCTAAGCTTATTCACCGCATTGATTGCATGTTTTGGATAATGTCCATTTACAACTTCTAACAAAGATTGCAAATGCATATTCCTAACAGCTCCATTACTTAATGGTGAAAAATCTATCAACAACCCACTATAACGAGCCTTAAGAATTGGATTAATTGATTCGCTAAGACGGGTTCCCCAGTATTTCAATATTTCTTCATCAACTTCTTCCTTTGAAGGCACGCATATTCCATCATTTCTAATAAAAAGTGGACCGTAATAAGTATTCCATTCTTCGTGTCTACCTTCAGAAAAAGCAAAAGCCATCCATTCTGCCTTATTTTCAAAAATCTGTCTTTCAGCTTCTGGTATTTCAGCTAATGCAATTGAAATATCGGATTCGTCAAATCCAACTATTTCAGGTTTATCATATCGAAGTACTATTTCCTTTGCTCTCATATTTCAGCGATTATCAATCCAAGCCTTCCCCATAATCATTCATTGTTTCAGTTGTGTAGTAGCACTAACTGATTTATTATTTTCTACATTTGAAATGAACTGCACCTCATGGTTGTTACAGAAGCGGATGGAAGTTTTCATTTTAATTTATTACAATCACTTTATTTAGTCGTTGTTAGCTTTGTTTTTTGATACAACTCTATCACTTCTGAATGAAGTTTCTTAATTTCAACACTCATGGATTCTATATCTTTCATTTCATTGATTAAATTCATAGCAGGTTCTATATAATCCGATTTTGCAATGATCTCCTCCCTTGTGTAATTCAGAATAGCTTTGTAGTTAAGTTCTTTATTCCTTATTGAGTTAGTACTATCTATTGCTCGAAGATAAAAATCACGACCACTTTCAAAATCTTTTTCACGGAATTTTATTAGCCCTTTAGTTGCGGTTATGCATATTCCATCTATCTCTCCAACAAGTTTGTTATCAATTCTTTCTATGTATTTATTTGCTTCGTCAAGATTGTTTTCCAAAGCATAGTAGTATGCAATATTGTTCAATAATTGACAATCATTGGAATTGGACATTAGGCCTTTTTTTAAAAAAGTTATTGCAAGATTTTTATTGTTTAGTAAATCAGCAACACAACTTCCCATCATAACCGGCCTTTTTGAAAACGGCATGTCACAAAACCATTGGCATGCATTATTCAAAGCATCTATTAGATTATTATTATAGAAATTATATATTGCCATTGCTTCATAACTATACTGCGTTTTGATGTTAATTGCGCCTTTATCAAACAAACTCTTGTCTTTGCTATTCAAGACCCATTCAACTTGGGCAATTGAATTATCATTAGGGGAAACAAGTGATTGGGTAAACAATTTTCTGCTTTTCTTTCTATCTCCTGCCAACAAATGAACAGTACCAATAGATGCAGCTAATTCGGTTGTTGAAAATGGAGAATAGTTGTTTGAATCGATGATTTCAATTCCTCGTTTGAGTAAATTTGAAACTTTCCCTTTCAGTGTATTTACAGATATTTCTGCAGAAAGCAACCATGGATCTTTTCGTAACATTCCGCTATGACGCAAAACATATTGTGCTAAATCAAGTTCGTCATAATGAGTAAATAATCGCGTGGCACTTCTAATTACGAATCTATTATCAGGAGACAATTGCACGGCATATTTCATGGTCTGCATAGCTTTTCCCTCTTGTCCAAGAATAGAATAACACCGAGACAGCTCAACCCATGCAATTGGATTATATGGGAACTCGATAAGATGCTGTTTTAACACTCTAATTCTTTTTATAAAGTCTTGATTAGTTATACAATCGTTTAATTGTTTAATTGTAATACCCTCAATTACATCCTGTGAACCACTTGGACCATTAAGTATTCTATATGCCAATTCCTCTTGCGAAGTAGTTATTTCTTGTTTATTGTTTAACAAGAATTGTGCTGCAACTCCAACATTTTCATTGTCGGTATATCCATTGACTAAGGCAGCGCTTAACAAATCTGCTGCAAAAGGCACACTAGGATTGTCCTTAAAATCTCGAATATATGAATCAACAGATAAAACAGGAAGATCATTGCTATTTAATGAATTTGCATTTAATTCTCCTAAGGATGCAGTAGTCCCAAATGAACGCCAATTGGGAATAACTCGGCGGTCTTTTTCCTCAATTATTGCTGCCATATTTTTAATTCTGCTTTTCTTCTTAATAATTCAAATTTTGTAATAAACCTCTCAAGACTATAACTATTTCCAACACTAGTTATATTCTTGGGATGTCCTCTCTTTTCTGGAAATGGGAAACAAAGATATTCTACTATTTGTTTTAGCTCATTTCGAAAATACTCCAACTCAATACAATATGAGAATTCAGTCACAGCATCACCGAAGGCGGTGATCAAATATGGTTTAACTTCATCAAAAGATCCTCTAAATTTTTCCCATCTTAATTCGTCTGGAATATGTTTTAGCAATAATGCAGACATGCTGATTCCTGCAAAATAAAAAACAACCATACTCCCCAGTAGATAGCAATCTGTGGCATAAACTCTTTTTTCCCAGTCATTCTCATAGTAACGATACATTAATTCTGGCGGTGCATAGTTCCAATCCCCGGAATAGATTTGATTATTGTATTGGCTTTCAATATCTTTACACATAGACCGTCCAAGATCTCCGATCTTTGATTCCTTGTCAAAAAGCAAAATATTTGAAGGTTTCAAATCTTGATGAGAAATGTTAACATTATGTAATTGTTGAAGCCCTACAGCAACGTCGTGCAATGATTTTAATTTCCATGCAAAGTCTAGTTTTTTTGAATAATTAAGATTTTGCCTAACATCACCATCTGCAAGTTCAAAAATCAGATATGGTACCAAATTGATTGTAAAACCAGGCACAGTCTCTTCACCCGAATCTATAACAAATGCTACCTTAGTCACATGACCTGTTTTGCAGTGTTCGGAAAGATCTCTCTCATATTTATATGCATCAATCATATCACCCATAACATCTGTCATAGAACGGTTTTCTCCGTTTTGAGTCGACACCTGAAAAAAAGGTGTGAAATTGAATGCTTTAAGAAAGCAAATTATATTATCTCTTTCAACTTTATAACAAATTGAAAAAAATGAACCTGTTGCATTATCTGCCTTTGTGATTTTCTCAATCACCTTCCATCCGCCACTTAAAATCCTACCTTGTAGATTATTCGCTGCACTATCAATCATATTTTATGTGTTTTTAGAATTAATTACTTATTTTTACTCTAACCCTCCCCGTCAGCAAATTCTGCATCAATGACTTCTTCAGCCTTTCAAGGACGGCGATTTTGCTATTATTCTCTTTGATTTGCTTATCAAAAGCAAGTATTTTGTCTACAATTATCGTTTGTTCTACCTTATCTGGCATAGGAACAAAAATCCTATTTCGGAATATCTTCCATGGGATTCTTTGCCTTCCTGTTGTTCCTTCCATCAATGAAATTGCCAACCTATGAACATTTCCACTTGACAACAACAAATATACATACTTTCCATCAACATTTTCAGTCGGATGAAACACGATGAACTCTGTTGAAGCAAAGCCAACTTCAGAATCAATGTGATCAATGTACGCCACCTTGCCATTTTCACTGCATGGCGTTATCTTTGCGAACAAAATGTCACCTGCCTTAAACCTCGTATAACTACCATTGTCAATAACCTGTTTCTCCACATAATCAACCCCTTCAAAGTTTTCCTTGATGGCTTCCATTGGAATAAAATCATACACCTCTTTCTTCTTATACTTATACACAGGATTGATTTTGCACAAATCTTTATCCCCAATTGCTTTCACCTCCCACCCCTTCGGCACTCTCCCAAACTTCTCATCCACATAAAACTCATCCTCTTTGCGGAGTGTGCCATCGGGTTTCATGCGGCCAGTGAGGAGGTTCTGCATCAGGCTCTTTTTCAGACGCTCGGCGGCGGCTATGCTGTCCTGCACCGCCGCTATCGCCTCGTCAACCTTTGAAAGGATGGCGGCTATGGCGGATTGCTCATCGGGAGAAGGTTTGGGAATCGCCACCTTTATATATTGCTTCCAATCCAAATTCCTAATTCCTGTTGTCTGCGATTGCATTCCTGCCGTAATACCCATTTCGTACATCTGTTGAAGACAATAATAGACGAACTTGGCGTTTACTTCATCATTCAAACTTATTCTTTGGATAAAATTGGCGAAAGCGTAATCGGTTTTCGCCATCTCATCTGTAATAAACCCAACTCGCCCAACAGGTTGTGTCTCACTACCACCGCTTCGTTCTATCAAAATATCAGAAGCATATAACTTCTTTTCCTCAAACTTCCGCTTTGACAAAGTACGATAAGCAATGTTCGACAAATCCAACTTCCCGTCATTATTGAAATTAGTGCTTCGGATAACGCCAATGGCATCTTTGTCAGGCTCGCTTCCCCAATCGCCAGCATCGTTTTTCACAAGCACGGATTTCAACTGAAATGTATCGAAATCGCTGCAAACAGTTCCTATTTTAGTCTGTTTTTCCATCATTGTTCCTAGTCAATTGTTCCTTGTTCATCAAACCCGATTTCTCCATCTTCTATCGCACACAATATCCTTATCTTCAATTCCTCATCGAAGTCTTCCTCGCCTTCAAGGATGGAATGTACAATATCCCGCAACAAATCTTTGTCTATGCGTCCGGCGGCAAGGTGATAGCTGATGTTCTCCATATCTCGCAAAAAACGCTTGATGCAATACAGATATCCATTCATGGAGAGAAACTGTACACCCAATGTTACCGACAAGCGTTTATTGCCGTCCGAGAAACTATGGTTCCTGTTAACCGACCAAACCAGATGAACCAACTTGTCTTCAAAGGTCGGATAATAGTCATCGTTCTGGATATGCTCCAACACACTGTAAAGATACCCTATATTCAAATGCGAGGTATCTCCGCCACCGCTGTATTCCACAGTCATTCGGTGCGTCTCCAAAGCCTGTTCGGGCGTGATATAGATGACTCTCATACGCTACTCTCTTTCTTTCAGACGTTTCAACGCATCACGGTATTCTTCAAGCCGTTGCTCAAGCTCCATGCTTTTCTCGCCCAAGAACCGGTCGAAATCAGACTCGGGCACGGCACTGATGTATTCTTCCAAATTCTTGTGCAACGCATCACGAAAACAGAGGTCACGGCTGGCCATTTTGGTCCTTGCCTTCTCACGCAAAGGTTCCCATAAACGTTGCTTTTCAAAGCGCGAGAAAAGTTCGTCGGCCTCAATGGAGGTAAGCGGACGGCCTTTCATCTCAGAACTCACACGCAACTCCTCGGCAAATCCAGCTTCGTAACTCGCAATGATGTCCAACACCTCACTATACATGGTATCACGTACTTTTTCGGTCTTTTCCAAACGCAGTATTTTTCTGTATTCCGCAGCGTCCTCTTTAAAGATACTATTGTAAACCTTGTCGGTATAAATCATGTATTTGATGTTGCCCATCGCCACGCAATCACGCAAGGCATCGGTGAACTCACGTCTGTAATCTTCGCCGCGCAACATATTGACAATGAAATCCTCATCGCGCTGGTTGATATACTTGGTACCTCCACCGGTACGTTTATTGATAGTGTCAATGGCAATATCCAAAATGGCGCTACGCAATACACGGGCTTTTTCACTATCCGTCAGCAACATAGCGATATTGAGGAAGGCTCTGAAATTAAAGATGCCCAGCACTGTGGTTTTGGTTGTGAAGTCAACTTCACAACCAGGGACTTTCGTTGCAGCTAACCTAAAGTCAATCAATCGTTTACCTTTCAGCACCTCGTAACCGTTTCGCTCCAACTCTTTTTCATTCTTTGCAATGCACTCGCGAATGGTCCTGTCAGTAACTTCAAAGAAATCTGTTATCTGCTTGAAAATGAACTTATACTCATTCTCGAACAAGATGCCTGTCAGGCCAATTTCCTTTTGGATAGCATCCACGGCAAGCTTGTTGTTCAGTACATTTTGGCGTACAACGGCTGAATCAATAAAATCTTTCTTCATCATATCCTGTTAGGCTTTTTCTATCATTTTCAATAATTCCTCCAGTTCCTTCTCCGTATCCGATTCCGTTTGCATCGCCTTTTGAAAATCGGCAATGGCTTCCTTCAGGTCTATCTGTTCCTCAGGCTCAAAAGTATCGACATAACGCGGGATGTTGAGGTTGAACTCGTTTCCCTCAATCTCGTCCATGTCCACGATGGAGAAATAACGCTTGCGCAGTTCGGGATCGCCAAACATTTGCATCAACTCCGCTTCCACCTCGGCGATAGCTTGGCATTGCTTCTCGGCTTTCTCATGGGCGGCTTTTTCACGGGCAGCCCTGTCGGCGGTCAGCTTGTCCAAAGCCTTTTGCGCCGTTTCCACCGCTTTCTTTTCACCCGCCGTCGGCTTCTTGTTTGTAGTCAACTTGTCATTGACGGTTTTCTCGGCTTTAGCCAAACGGTGTCTTGCTTGGGCCAACTCCTCTGCCGTGTCGTTGTCGATTTCAGACATCTGAAAATCAAGATCTTCGTCAATCAGGTTATTGAGCCTGTTCTTCTGTAATGCAATCCACGCCTTAGCTTTGTCGATATCGCCCCAACTTTCCAGCATGGTGGAAATACGAAGCACATCTTGAGGCTCCAGCACGCTCATATTGGCATCTTCGCGGTACCAGCCTTTCTTGGCGGCATACACCATCAGCACCTTGTTTTTATGCTCCTCGGGCTTGTTCTTGTCGAAGAAAATGATGGCACCGGGGATGGTGGTTCCGTAAAACAGATTGCCAGGTAGCACCACAATGGCATCAATGATATTGATATGCTGCTTGAAATCGACACCTTGCAAGAAACCACGACGAATCATATACTCCACATCGGCCTTGCGATTCTGTCCGTCTTCCTCTTCGGTCTTCTCAGGCTGGCCACGAAACAGCACGCCTTGCGGACACACCACGCCTGCCTTGCCTTTGTCATCCAACGAGGCAATGATATGCTGTAAGAAGGCGAAATCGCCGTTGCTGTAAGGTGGAACGCCATAAACGAGGCGGTTGTATGGGTCGGTAAACTCCTTTTTGTATTCAATCTGCGGTGTACCGTCCTTTTTGTTGACGGTATTGCCTTTTTTGTCCTTCTTGGGCTCACCGTTTTGTGCCCAGTTCTCCAAAGAAAACGGGAAATTGGCCATCACCTTGTCGAAAGTGCGGAGTTCCAGTTCGTTGTCTTCATCCTTGAATTTCGGGTCGCGGATGGTGTCGCCTTGTTCGATGCGGGCATCCAAACCATGAAGGATCATGTTGATATTACAGATAGCCCAGGTGTTCCACACCAGTTCTTGTCCGAAAAGACGGACACCTTTTTGCGTATCGTAGCTGGCACGGACATATTTGGCCGCATTCAGCAGGAAACCACCGGAACCGCAGGTGGGGTCATATATGGTTTCGCCTTTTTGCGGTTTCAAGTATCGGACAATAATGTCGACTACTTCCTGCGGCGTGTAAAACTGTCCCGCCATGGTTCCGCCCTTGTTTTCATCAGCAAAACGCTTGATGAGGTATTCGTAAGCATAGCCCAACACATCCAACGTCACAATCGTGTTGCTCAAATCTACGGCACTCAAATAGTTGATGAGATTGGTAAGCACCTCAGGGTCAAGTTTCTTTCCGCCAGAGCCATCAGGAGCAGGCTCATTCCAACGCACGGTATTGATGATGCCTTTGAGGATGTATTTGCCGTTCTTGTCAACATTTTGTTCCGCTATATCAGTTACAGCTTTATCCAGTTTTTCGTTCTTCTTGTCGATGGAAGCCAAGCGGACATCTTCCCAGAAACAACCTTGAGGGATGGTGAAATCGTGTTTTTTCTTGGTAATCACCTCCAGCTCCCTTGGCGTAGGCTCACGCATATAATCCGCCACAAACTGTTCTCTTCCGTTTTCTATTTC
>JAEEGH010002519.1_pt1 | contig 49441 bp, 19 predicted proteins | sample 9134181 | NCBI WGS metagenome assembly JAEEGH01 (sample SAMN16246544, study PRJNA631951) | gut metagenome | biome: gut microbiome; feature: rumen; material: DP-attached | host: Bos | place: Iran: Karaj | collected 2018-10
GGTGGCCTGGCAATGATGCCTATGATGCAGAAAGAACTCATTGATAAAAAGCACTGGATGACCGAAGAAGATTTAATTGATTATTATGCAGTAGGGCAGAGTACGCCGGGTATGATTGCAGTTAATGTTTCAACCTTTGTCGGCTACAATCAGCTGGGTATTCTGGGCGGAATAGTTGCAACGCTTGGAATGGTCAGTCCTTCCATCATCATAATTACAATACTGGCAGGGCTCATAAACTCAATAGATGAATATCCTATGGTACAAAAGGCTCTGCGAGGAATAAATGTTGCAGTAGCCGCTTTGTTTACCTCGGTAATAGTAAAGTTTGTAAAAAAGACGATTAAGAAACCATTGCATGTGCTTCTTATGCTCATATCGTTTACGCTCGTTTATTTCTTTAAGGTTCAGTCCTTCTGGATTATTCTTGCAGCCATATTGTGCGGGGTTGTGATTACGTCTGTAAATATCAAAAAGGCTGCTAAAGAAGTCGTGCAAAATTATGTGGCAGACAGTAAAACTGTTACAGATGCAACTGAAACTTCGGAGGAAGAATAATGAGTTTGTTTGCTTTAGCCTGTACCTTTTTCTATATTGGTTTATTCACTATTGGCGGTGGTGTTGTTGCAATTACCTTAATGCAGCAGACAATTGTTGCTCAGGGTTTGATCAGTCAGGAACAGTTTTATAATATGGTTGCAATTTCGGAAAGTACTCCGGGGCCGATTGGTGCAAACATGGCAACCTACATTGGTTATAATCTGTATGGTATTCCAGGCGGTATAATTGCAACTCTGGCAGAAGTTCTTCCTTCTATAATAATCATTTTATTGATTGCAAAGATTCTGCAGAAGTTTAAGGAAAATCAGTATGTTAAGGGAAGTTTAGCTTTCTTAAGACCGGTAACAACAGGTTTGATTCTTGTACCTGCCGTTCAGATTTTTGTATTTACGCTGATGAATGTCCCTGAATCGTGGAGTGCGCTTGCCTCTGCCGAAACCTGGACAGGCTTGTTCGATTGGATAAAGCTTGCCGCTTATGCAGTTTTTGCATTCCTGCTTTTTAAGTTTAAGCTTCATCCAATCTTTCTGCTAATACTCGGTGCCATTTTCGGCATCATATTTTGCTAAGAGAGTAAACTTCTTTAGCGGAAACTTCTGCTCAATTTCAGGTTTTCATTTGTACAGTTTCCGCTAAAAGTTTTGCAAGCAAAACTTTTCAATCTATTTCTTAGCCAGTTCTGCAATTCCGGTAACAACGCCGGCCATATTCTGCAAATCAGCAGGAATAATAATCTTTGTAGCCTGACCGTTGCTGGCTGCTTCAAAAGCTTCAAGACTTCGGAACTTAAGAACAGTTGCATCCATTCCTGCATCTTTGAGCATTTTCATACCCTGAGCCTTAGCCTGCTGAACTTCACGAATAGCTTCAGCTTCACCAAGAGCCTTCTGAATAGCTGCTTCTTTCTGAGCTTCTGCTTCAAGAATAGCTGCCTGCTTCTGGCCTTCTGCAACAAGAATTGCAGACTGTTTCTGACCTTCAGCAATAAGAATCTGCTCTCGTCTTTCTCGTTCAGCCTTCATCTGCTTTTCCATTGCTTCACGAATAGCCTGTGGAGGCTCAATGTTCTTAACTTCTACACGGTTAACCTTAATTCCCCAAGGGTCTGTAGCTTCATCAAGAATAGAACGCATCTTTGTATTGATTACGTCACGGCTTGTTAACGATTCATCAAGCTCAAGTTCACCAATAATGTTACGTAAAGTTGTTGCCGAAAGATTTTCCAGCGCATTTATAGGACGTTCAACGCCATAAGTGTATAATTTCGGATCTGTAATCTGGAAATATACAACAGTATCAATCATCATTGTAACGTTATCTTTTGTAATAACCGGCTGAGGAGGGAAGTCAAAAACCTTTTCCTTCAGCGACATCTTGTTTGCAATTCTGTCGATAAACGGCATTTTTACATGAAGACCAACGTTCCAGGTTTTGTAATATCCACCGAGTCTTTCTATAACAGCGGCAGAAGACTGAGGAATAATCCTGATGTTCGTAATGATAAGAACAACCACGATAACCAAAAGTGCAACAATAATGTAAACCATCATAATATACTCCTGTGTTTAAATATTTTTTTCCTAATCCTTTTTTCTAAGAATCAACGTATTTCCCTCAACTGCAGCAATAATGCAGACCGTACCTTTAGGTATATCCTCTCCATTTTCCGCAGTCGAAGTCCATATAACGCCATTTCTGGCTTTTGCTTCACCTTTCTGAAACTTGGTGACAGCCTTTGTTACTTGAACCTCCTCTCCAATCATAGTGTCTACGTTAGTTTTGTTCTTTCCCAATCCAAGCTTTTTTACGGCAAAAGGACGTGTAAAAACAATCAACGCAAAAGTGATGACTACAAAAATCAAAAGCTGCCATTTAAACGGAAGCCCGGTTTTTGCAATAAAAATCATTGGAATGGCTGCAATGCCACCCCAGACCGTTGTTAGTGCCAGGGTAAAAGCTTCTATAATGATGCATACAATCAGCACCCCAAGCCAGAACCAAGGCAAATTAGAAATAATAAAATCAGCCATACTCTAATAGTATACAGTAAAAAATGCCAATTGTGGATTTTTTTGTATTTTTTTAAGTTTTTTTTCACTTTTTCAAACTTTTTTCTCAAAAAAATGGTCCGAAATCTCAAACTTTTGAGATATTAATGGTGTGGGAAAATAAATTTAAAGACGAGGAGGCATTAAAATGTCAGATTCAATTTACCACAGAAAAACTGTGGACGAACTTACTTTTACGGATGATGGTATGTTTCAGGCTGTCCTTCGTGAACCGGAAATCTGTGCAGAACTTATCGAAAGGCTTTTGCATATCAGGGTAAAAACTGTTGAATACCCGGAGCTGGAAAAAACGATTGCACCTTATTATTCAACAAAAGGTGTTCGTCTGGATGTCTATTTAAAGGATGATGATAAAATTATTGATATTGAAATCCAGTCCTATCCTCAGGAAGCTTTAGGCAAGCGAACTCGCTACTACCAGAGCATGATAGACATGGACAGTCTTATGAAAGGACAGGATTATCCAGAGTTAAAGGATAGCTATATTCTATTTATCTGCAAGGAAGATCCTTTTAAAGATGATGATAGTAAAGTCTTTGGACTTCCCTGCTATACATTCAGAAATATTTGTGAAGAAAATGCTAGCGTAAAATTGAATGACAAATCAATCAAAGTGATTTATAATGCAAGTGCGTATGAAAAAGAAGAGGATGAAAGAATCAGGAATCTTCTTCATTTTATAAGCACAAATGAACCGGGAAAGGATGATTTTTCGAAAAGCCTTTCTTCGCTAGTAGAAAAGATAAAAGAGAATGAAGAATTCAGGAGTGATTACGCTGCTATGAATTTACATGATAGAGACATACAAAGAGCCGCAAGAAGGGAAGGAATTGCTGAAGGCAGTCTGCAAAAAGCTATAGAAGATGCTGTAATTGCTATAAGACACTTTAATGTTTCACCTCAAGTTGCAGCAGAAAAAATGAATGCTCCGCTAGATAAAGTTTTAGAAAAGCTAAAAACAGATGATAAGCAAGTGTGACTAAAGAAGTTCAAGCCTTCAATCACAAAAAAATGTAAATAAATCTGACAAAAATAATTATAAAAAATAAACTTGTACATGTAACCATTTATAAGTACAATGATTATTGAATTAGTTAAAAAATGAGCAAGGAATCCTTCGTATGAAGGGTTAAGATTTTGTCAAATGCCCGGAAAGAAACTTTCGGACTGAATTATTTATTTTTTTTAACACGGAGGATTTTATGTTAAAAAGAAAATTAGGTTTATTGGTTGCTGCTGCAGTAATGGTTGGAATGTTCACTTCTTGTTTGAACGTAAACGTTAACAAGGAAAAAGAAAACACACCACAGGGAAATGGAATCGATTACACAAACTATACTGGAAGCAATTATTCTATTAAAGTTAGAAACGATTCTCAGAAAGATGTAGTATGTTTCAAGGGAACTCCTTCTGCTTCTACATTGATTAGTGGTGCTAAGGGCGGACAGACAACTGGTCTTAAGTTAGATAAAGCTCTTTTCAATCAGTCTGGTGATTTTGTACTTTGGGCTATTACAGAAGAAGATTATAAGAAGTATAAAGACAATTATGATGAGATGAAGAAAACTCCATTTGCTATGCTTTATGCTTACTATAATGCTGATTCAGACTCAAATGCAAATTTGGTATATACAATCTCAGCAAATATGGGTGGTGAATCTTATATCATTATTAATAACCCAACAAAATACAATGTTGAATTGAGACAAAATGGTCTTTATGGTGATTCATTGGCATTTGCTGGTGGTAATACTGTGCAGACAAAAGTTTTTGTAGCTATGCAAGATTATTATATTTATCCTGTATTCAGAAAGTTCCAGAAAAAGACTGGTGAGATCGTAACATGTTTCCCTAAAGAGAGAGGAACTGATATTCCTGTATATTTAGAGTTCTCTTTGTCTGAGGGTGGTGATAAATCACAGGAATTCAATGTATTGGAATGGTTTGATCCAGATTGCTTTAATGATTATACAACACCTGGTTCAGCTTATATAACAATTACAAATGGAAACTCAAGAACTGGTATTTCTCTTTACAAGGGAGCTAATTCTGAAGCAGAAATAACTTCAACAGGTGGAAAGAAAATTAATACAGGAAAAACTCTTGTATTTGAAGTACCAATGGTACCTACAGGAAATAAGACTTTTGCCTCAACCGCAAAGGTTACTGGATGGAAAGTTGGAAGCTCACAGAAACGTGGAGATGTTCCAGATTTGACAGTTGAAGCTGGTAAAATGTATTATCTTGATGTAGGTGGAACAAATGCACAAGATTTCCCTGTTGAATGGCGTAAATTAAATGGAGAAATCGTTACAGATGTAGTTAATTACAATGAAGAGTAGTCTATAATGAAATCTTGCTAGAATAAAAAAGATGACTGTATAGAGCAGAAAAACTCTATGCAGTTGTCTTTTTTTATATCTTTTTTTCTTATAATATTTTAGGGTTAAGTTTTATGAAAAAGAAAATACTTATTTTTTCTGTTGTCTGTCTTTTGCTTACATCGTGTGTGAATATTTTTAATAAGGAAGAAAAAACGACAAATGGGAATGGAAACAACACAGAAAAACCTGATCCAGGCAAAGATGACAATAAAGGTACTGTTGTTTTTAAGAATAATAGTAAATTTGCTGTAAATATTTATCGAAATCTTAATCCATATTCAGGCGAAGTTTTTTGTACAATCCCTGCAAATAAGTCTGTTTCTGATCTTATAGTTATTTCAAGTGACCCTAGTTTGGGTGATGTTTTTTATATCGAGTATTTAATTACAATTGGAAATACAGTTTTCCCATATTGGACAAAAGAAGCTTCCAGCGGTTGGAAAACTGGTGCCATTAAAAAAGGCGAAACTACTAACATAGCAATTGATGAGTTAACAAAATGTGAATCAAAATCTGCATATCTTTTAATCGAAAATAATTCAACTTCAAATATACGTGTTAATAATGCAAATACTCCGTTAAAGCCTTATGCCGCAAAAGAAGCTTTAATCAATAATAAAGGCGGTTGTGGTGTTTATGAAGTAAGCCCTTTAAAGTTAGGTGAATCCTCAGATATCAATTTGGGGTATCTTGACAGAGTAAAAATCAAGGTTGATGTAACAAATGAGATTGCTCTTCCTGTCAGCAATTCTGATGTAGTTGCCGGCAATATATATACAATCTCAGTTAATACAGACGATAAGGGAGTTTCATCAGCTTCTCTCAAGGCTGTAACTCCATTCAATATAGATACACAGAATAAAATCTGGTCTTTAGATAATTCAATTTTTTCTGCAGAGTATCCTGTTGCTATGAGACCTTCTTATGATGGTAAGGCAACTCTTGTTATTGGAACTGCAAGTAAAGACTCAACAAAGATTGGAATTGGGTGTATTGATGAGTATGGAAAATATTCTACCGGTACAGATAATTTTGTTGCTTTTACAGATCGTACAGATCATTCTGTAACTCAGGTTGTGGATTTTGTTGAGCAGCAGGATGGTTCTGTGGTAATACTCTGTAATCAGATTTTTGGTACAGGTAACAATCTTTCTGAAAATTATGTTATTGTTTGCTATGATTTTGCTACTAAAACTCCAAAATGGTATAAAGTAATTCCTTCTTCAGTTCAGGTTTCGGCAGAGAATGATTCTTGTTATATGCTTGTTTTCAGAAATGATTCAAAAAATAAATTGATTCAAATTGGAGAAAATAAGTTTATCTGCGTTGGTGCGTATGACCATTATGCTTTTGATTACGACCGTCTTCATTATATGATTATGTATATTGACGGAACAAATACTAATTCTGAGAAGGTTGTAGCTCCAGAAGCTATTAAAACTATAATTTCTAAAGATTATTCAGATTTAACGAATGACATAGAACGTAATCTTACATCAGCTTATTTTGATGGCACCGATTTATTTATCTGCGGTTATGATAATTGGAAACATACGGATTATGGTACTACTCATGTAGGAAAAATCTGGAAAGTATCTCCTTCTGATATTGAAGCTGGTAATTATGATTTTGATAATAATCTTGTTTACAGCTGCGACAATTGTCTTTTCTTCAGTATTGATGGTACTGGTTCAAATTATGTTGTTTGTGGTGAATATAAAGATACAGGTAAGGTTTTAAAAGGCTGTTATGTAACTTCTGGTATGATAAAAGCCGATGCAGCTTGCACACCTGTTTTATATACTGTACAAAACAAACAATCCTGCTGGTTTAATCAGCTTTGTCAGTATGAAAATAAGATTGTGCTTTGTGGAAAAGCAGCAGCTTCAATGGACGGAAAAGATTCTCCTTTGCCATTTGTTGTAGCTTACGATTCTAAGGGAAATAAATTGTGGGAAAATCTTTCATTCACTAATTATACGAGTGCTTTGAATATTATTCCTAATACAATTGGAACATATATGTTACAATTAGAGGGCAAAAATGGTATTATACATTATGTAAATGCCGATTTGCTCGGAAATGAAAAAAAGTAAATTGATACAAGATTCCGAATCAAGTTCGGAATGACAGTGAAGAAAATGTCATCGTCGTACTTGATACGGCAATCTATAAATATGGGAGAATAATATGAGAAAACTTGGCTTTAAAGTTGCTTTATTTTTTGCTTTAATCAGCTTGTTATTTACGAGTTGTGAGTTCTTAAAAGATTTGGGAGAAGAGTTTCTAAAGGCTTTGGATAGTCCTGTATCAAGTGTATATCTTTATCCTCAAAGCAATTACAGTTATGATGATAGTTTTGAAAATTATGAATCCGATACTATTCAATTATCTACTCCTAATCAGGGTACTGTGTGCTATGAAATTGAATATGCGGCTAATGCTCCTAAGACAGTAAAATTTATTCTAGAATCTGATGATGAATCGGTAGCAAAACCTGTGGAAAGTAGTTTGTCTTTGAAGTCAAGTACAACTATGGGTACTGGAACTTTTGCTATTCAGGCTGTTGGTGAAGGTAACTGCCAAATAAGAATGTATGTAGAGGATTTTAAAGATGTTTCTGTTGCTTATGATATTATCTATGTAAAAGTAACTCCTGAAAAAACTGTACATATTGTTGATAAAGATGGAAATCCAGTTTCTAATATAAAGCTTTATAAAGGTGCGGATAAATACCTTTATTCTAGAAATAATTATGATAACAATCCTGTAAGGTGGACTTCGGAAGATTCTTCCTTTGTTTCTGTTAGTAATGGACATATTGTTGCAAAGGCTGCTGGAAAAGATGTAAAAATTACATTGAAGAGTTATGATAATAGCGTTTCGGATTATTGTATTGTAACTGTACTTGATGCTTCTACATGGACTTTATCTGTTGATGCTTCTAATAAGCCAACAAAGATTCTTCCTGGTGATAGTTTTACGTTGTCTTGTAATGTAACTGTGGATGAAGGAATTAGTAAAAATGTAAACTGGAAATCTTCAAATAATGCAGTTGTAAAGGTTGATTCAAACGGAAAGGTAACTGCAGTCGGTGTTGGTACTGCAGAAATTACTGCAATTCTTGTTGAAAACTCAGCAATTCAAAGTTCTCCTGTATCAGTAACAGTTTCTGAACCTCCTGTTTCCGCTAATCAGTTCTTCTGGGGTAAATGGCAGCGAATGGATAATGGTAAAATATATGATATTCAGGAAACTTGTGTTATAGAAGACAATTTGAATGAGTATGATATTGTATCCTCAACTGCTACAGAATTAGTAATTGCAACTCTTGGAAAGTTTACAAAAGATACAGATAGAATTATTAAATGGCATGATGCTAATAAAGATATTGATATTCCATTCTACAGACAGGGTGGAACTGATCTTAAGTACAAGCTCCGTGTTGTTGGTTTTGCAGATGAGATTGGAGCTGCTACAAGTAATGTAAGGGCTGCAGCAACAGATAGTGGAATGATTGCTAAAAAAGGCTTAAAGGTTAAAGCTCAGTCAGAAACCTATTCAACCTATAATACCGAATCTACTACTGATAATGATGGATATGTTGAACTTACAGCTCCAGTTCAGGGTGACTCACAAATAATTACAGTTGTGGATACAGTTACTAACGAAATAGTTGTTGTTCCAGGTCTTAAGATTGATACTGATGGTGCCAACATGGGTACTATTCCTCTCGTAGGAAAGGAAGATTATTCTTTGAAGGTTACCGGTAAAATTGATGACAAATATACTAAGAATGGTTATCTGTACGGAAATAACTATAAGACATATCCATTAACACTTACAATTACAAATATTTCTGAGATTATGAGTGCTACTTCAAGCTGTAAGATTTCTACAAAAGAAGGAGATAACTTAAATCTTAAGATTGTTAATTCAAGATACGAATTGGATGATGTAGGTATTTCTGCTATGAAGTCTGGTGCAACAAAAACTATTAATCTGGAAGTTTCATATGGTACTTTAGTTAATGAGTATGTTGATACAGAAATTATAATTGAAGTAACAAATATGAATACAATGAGAACTTGGGTTGACTATGTTCCACTCAGATTCTTTGCCGGAGATATGCCTATAACAATTTCTGCTGCAAGTACAGAGGGTAATAACGAAACCTTAAATGGATTCTTAATCTATCCTGATGGAAACAGCACTTTCTTCAATATTAAGAGTAACAGCAATGATGATACAAATTATTACAAGACACTTTATATACCGGTATTTGGAAAGACAAGCAAAAATCCATATAGAATGGTATTCTGTGGTGCAAATGTAACTGGTAATCTTGGAGAAAGTCAAGAAATGTTCTATACAGTTAATCTGGATTCTACGGAAGCTACTAAACCTATATTGAAGATGAAGGATTACTATATGTTTGGTGAAAACGGAAAACTGAATGGAAATGACAGCGAAGATACAGCTTTTGAAATAAAAGAAAGTTTTGAAGGTTATCTTGGTTATCAGGATATTGACTTCTACATTCTCAACATAGAATCAAAATCTACAGTTCCACATAATGAATAATTAGGCTTATCGTTAATTATTAAACTATTACACGGTGGTTTAGGCTCTTTTTAGTGGAGCTTGCTGAACCACCGTGTTTTTATAGGGAGGTATTATGAGTACACACATTAATGCACCGGAAGGAGCCATTGCAGAAGCTGTTTTGCTTCCTGGTGATCCTTTGAGAGCTAAGTTTATTGCGGAAACATTTCTGGAAAATCCTGTATGCTATAACGAAGTTCGCGGAATGTATGGCTTTACGGGAACTTACAAAGGCAAAAAGGTTTCTGTACAGGGAACCGGAATGGGGCAGCCGTCGCTTTCTATTTATGTTCACGAATTGTTTGAGTTTTATGGTGTAAAAAAGGCAATCCGTGTTGGAACAGCCGGTGGCTTGAGCGAAGACCTTCCCTGCAGAAGTGTTGTGATTGCTAATGGTGCCTGTACCGATTCAGCCCTGCAGACTCAGAGATTTGACTTTATGCATTATGCACCGGTTGCATCCTTTGAGCTGCTTGATACTGCTTATCATAAGGCAAAGGATCTTGGCATTGATGCCAAGGTTGGACTTTGTACTTCCAGCGACAGATTTTATGATGAAAAGGAATCCTGGAAGCTCTGGAAAAAATACGGAGTTCTTGCTGTTGAGATGGAAGCCGCAGAGTTGTATACTTTAGCAGCAGAGTTTAAACGACAGGCTCTTGCAATCCTTACTATAAGCGACAACTTAGTCACTCACGAGGAAACTACTGCAGAAGAAAGGCAGAAGACATTTACAAAAATGATTCAGCTTGCTCTTGAAACTGCAATTGCATAAACTTAAAAGGGGAAAAATATGAAACCAACATTGTTAGTTCTGGCTGCCGGTATGGGAAGCCGTTATGGGGGAGTAAAACAAATAGACGGAGTAGGACTTCACGATGAATGTCTGCTTGATTTTGCAACTTATGATGCAATGAAAAACGGATTCGGAAAGGTTGTCTTCATCATCAGAAAAGATATTGAAGCTGCCTTCCGCGAAAGACTTTTTGACCGCATTGCACGTAATTTTAATGCTGAATACGTTTTCCAGCAGCATGAATCTCTGCTTACTGAGCAGCAGCTTAAAGACAGCACAGAACGTCAGAAGCCTTGGGGAACAACTCATGCTGTTTTGTGTGCAGAAAAAGCTATAAACGAACCTTTTGCTGTTATCAATTCTGATGATTATTATGGAAGACAGGCTTTTGAAGTTCTTGGTAAATATCTTTCTTCTATTGGTAACGACTGCCGCGAACACGCAATGGTAGGTTACGTACTTGGTAATACAATGAGCCGCAGCGGTTCGGTAAGCCGTGGTGTTTGTACAGTAAAGGGCGAGCTTGGAAAAAATGCTGAGCTTGATACAATTGTAGAAAACCTTAAGATTTATTACGGCGAAAACGACCAGGTTATAAGCGAAATGCCGGACGGCGAAAAAAAGCTTCTTACTGGTAAAGAATGGGTTAGTATGAATCTTTTTGGTTTTACTCCAAAAGCTTTTGAAGAGTTCCACGTATATTGGGACAACTTTATTAAGGATAATTCAAAGTCTCCTAAAGCAGAAGCTCTTCTTCCAACGGCTGCTGGTGATATAATTGCTCATAAGCAGGGTATAATTAAGTTCTTTACTTCTCAGGAAACCTGGTTTGGTATGACATATCCTGAAGACCGCCAGATTGTAAAGAATGAGATTGCCGCTAAGATTAAGTCTGGTTATTATCCAGAAAAGCTTTGGGCAAAATAATGTTAAAACTAAACGCAATTAAATCAGAAAAAATCTGGGGCTACGAGCTCTGGATTGCATCTACTCATCCAAACGGCTGCCAGCAGGAATTTAAAGACTTTTGCGGTGGCGATTATCCCTTGCTTGTAAAGGTTATTCAGGCGAATGATACTCTTTCCATTCAGGTTCACCCGGATGATGACTGGGCGGTAAAGCTGGAAGGAAAGGGTAATCGCGGAAAAACTGAATGCTGGTATGTGCTTGATGCGGCACCGGATGCAAAACTGGTCTACGGTATAAAAGAAGGCTTTTCTAACGAAGTGCTTGCAAAGGCAATTACAGAAAACAAGCTTGAGCAATATCTTGAGTTTGTGAATGTAAAAGCCGGGGATTTTATTTTTATTCCTGCTGGTACTGTTCACGCAATTGGGGCTGGCTTGCGCCTTATGGAAGTTCAGCAGTCGTGCGATTTGACTTACCGCCTTTATGACTGGGGGCGGGGCAGGGAAGTACATATAGAAAAAGGACTTGCTGTAATCAAACGTGAAGATATGATTCCTGTTGCTCCATTTCCAAAAGATGGCTTTGAGTGTAAGTACTTTAGAATGAATGAAATTACTGTAAAAGGTGGCTGGAGTATGCTCAATTCCGGTGAAAAGGGAAATCCGGCAGATGTTCAGCTTTTGTATGTGATTTCTGAAAATAAGGCTGTAATTCGTACTGGCAATGAACAGTTTGGAAAGAAAATTGAAGACGAAGAAATATATGCCGTGCAGCCCGGAGAAAAGGTTACGGTAGAAGGTAATGCAAAAATTATGCGGATTTTTGCAAAATAATTCATGCATAAAAAAAGCACGATGGAAACATCGTGCTTTTTTTATGTATTATTGTAAGCAGTTTTGCAAGGCAAAACTGCATGCGAAAGCAGATTCCGTTGACGGTAATGTTCAAACAGAAGCTTTCGCTATGTCATTCTCGGACTTGTCCCGGGAATCCCTAATTAGTCAAGAGCGTGTCCTGCAGAACCAAGAACTTCAATATTCTTGTGCATGTACATCTTCTTTGCTTCGTCACGGGCAGCAGAAAGAAACTGGCGTGGGTCAAAAGCTTCTGGATTTTCTGCAAGGAACTTTCTTACAGCAGCAGTCATTGCAAGACGTCCATCAGAGTCGATGTTAATCTTACATACAGCAGACTTAGCAGCCTTGCGGAGCTGTTCTTCTGGAATACCAACTGAATCAGGAATCTTTCCACCGTACTGTTCAATAATCTTTACATATTCAACAGGAACAGAAGAAGAACCATGAAGTACGATTGGGAAGCCAGGGAGCTGTTTTTCAATTTCTTCAAGAACATTGAAAGCCAGTGGAGGTGGAATAAGAACACCGTCAGCAGTGCGTGTACACTGAGCTGGAGTGAACTTACAGCGTCCGTGTGATGTACCAATAGAAATTGCAAGTGAGTCACATCCTGTCTTAGATGTAAAGTCTACAACTTCTTCAGGTTTTGTGTACTTAGATTCTTCAGCAGCAACATCATCTTCTACACCACCAAGAACACCAAGCTCAGCTTCTACTGTAACATCGTACTGGTGAGCATAGTCAACAACCTTTTTTGTAAGAGCTACGTTCTCATCGTAAGGAAGAGCAGAACCGTCAATCATAACAGAAGAGAAACCGTTATCAATACAGTCTTTAGCAACTTCGAAGTTTGGACCGTGGTCAAGGTGAAGAACGATAGGAATATCACAACCAAGTTCGTGAGCATATTCTACAGCACCGCGAGCCATGTTGCGCAAAATGTATTTGTCTGCATAAGCACGGGCACCCTTAGAAACCTGCAGAATTACTGGAGATTTTGTTTCAACACAAGCCTGAATAATAGCCTGCATCTGTTCCATGTTATTGAAGTTATATGCTGGAATAGCATATCCGCCTTTAATAGCCTTTGCAAACATATCGCGTGTGTTTACAAGGCCGAGATCTTTATAACTAATGATAGCCATTTATAACATCCTTTTGGACGGTTAAACGTCCGAGATTTATTTGAGGATATAATAGAATAAATCAGTTTTTTTTACAACACTTAATCAAAGGGTTGGAATATCGGTGATTGCTTCTCGTTTGCGGGATGCAGAAGTAAAGAGACGGTTGAGCAATTCCATACAGTTATCAATCATCAGCTCGTAAAGTTTTGGAGTAATAAGCTGCTTGTTTACAGGATCAAGTCCGCTTTGTCCATTTTTTGACTGGAATGCAAATACAAAGAGTATTCCGTTTTCTACAGGACGGGTCATATAAAGAACAGCATCGGAACGGAAGCGTAAACCATGGATTGTAAATACTATATCTGGTACCTTTTCGTAGTCAGCAAGCGTGAGTCTGCCATCGGGAACGACAAATGAAAAGTGAGAAATGCTTATATCTGTTAGTTTGTCCTGAATTGTTCCCTGTTTATCAAGATTGAAAGAAAAAAGACAGTTACTTGAACATAAGGCGCGTACATATTTTCGTCTTCCCATTGCCTGGTTTGCATAAAGAACCTGTTCAATAATCTGGAAGTTTTCTCGTTTCTGGTATTCAAGCTGGATGCAGCCACACTGGATTCCCATTGTGTACAGATACTGATGTTCAAGACTCTGTCGTTCAGCCTGAGAATGGCGTTTTGCATAGAGTACACCAAATAGGGCAGACGGATATTTTTCCTGCATATCAAGTATTATTTGAGCCCAGGTTGTTCCCTGAATAGGGGCATCTATATTAAAAAACAGAATGGAATCTTTAAAAACAGAAAGGATTATATCAACCTTAACTTCTATAGGGAGAAAAATATCTGTATCTATGAAATAGCACTCGTATCCAAGTGTAAGATATTCTTCCAGATAGGCTTGTGGAAAAAGCGATTTGTCTGGTGCTATAAAAAAAGTCTTACGTCCTTTAATTATCTCTTGTACTAAGCTGTGCATACTGATATTTTACACCACAAAATAAAAAAAAGCAAAAAAATATAGTTAAAACAAGTTGAATTACCGCAAGCCTTGTGGAGCTGTAAATCGATTTATTGATCTTTTATTATAGATTAATATTACTATTTTTTGTATAATGTAAAATTGGTTAGGAATTTGTCCTAGATTCTATAAAAAGAATCATGAGCATTTTTTGAACTATTGAAGAGATTTTATTGTTATGAAAAAAGTTTTTACATTAATCCTTGTGCTGTTAATGACAGTGTCGGGATTTGCTATAGAATTAAATGTTAAAGTTTCTCCAGGAGCTTTTTTTCCGTTTCTTTCCGCTGGTAAAACAAAGTATGCGGTTGCAGGTGGCGGAACTTTTATTGATACAGGTATAACTCTTTTTAATTATCTGAATGTTGGACCAGAGTTTGGCGTTCAGTTTCTTCCCAAAAATAATAGTGGTGCACTGGCAGAAGGGGAAGATCCTCTGGCTGTTATTGTTCCAATTGGTGTACAGGTTGGAACAGTTCTTTATCCTTTTTCCCGTATGGAAGTAGGTGTTGGTGTTGCTGCTGGACCTGGAGGACTGTTTACGGGCGGTAAGTCTCATTATGCTCCGTGGTATCATGCTTATGCAGATATAGGCTTTAGAATTAACACAAGACTTACACTGGGCTTGAATGCTTCGTGGTTTGACTATCAGTACAATACATATTTTGGAAATCCGGGCGCAGCTGGTATTACGGTTGGCGTAGGAGTTAACTTTAAGTTTGATACAAAGAAGTCTGCCGGTAATGTTGATGCAACTTCTGATTACGAAGAAAGTGTTTTCCCTCTATTATATACTATCTATAAGGAAAATCCTTTTGGTACAATAACAATCAATAATAACGAAACTGCTGAAATTAGAAACGTTGTTGTAAAGTTCCGCTCAGAAGGTTATACAGCTTCAGAGCTGGAGTGTGGAAGTGTAAAGATGATTCATAAGCACCGCAGTGAGAATATTGCTTTTAATGCGGACTTTAATGATAAAATCCTGCGCTTTTCTGAATCTGGACAGATTTCGGGCGAAATTGTAATTGAGTATGAGCTTTTGGGAGACAAGAGGGTTTCTGTAGTTCCTGTAACGGTTCCTGTTTATAACAGAAATACAGTACGCTGGTTTGACCCTGCTATGATTTCCAGTTTTGTTTCTACAAGTTCACAGGAAGTTCTTGAGCTTTCAAAATATATTGTTGGTGTTGCAAGAAACCATGTTCGTACAGGTTTGAACAGAAACCTTCAGTTTGCTATGTATGTTTTTGAAGGAATTAACAGCAGCGGAATTGCTTATGAAAATACTTCCGACACTCCTTACGATACAGTTCATCTTGACCCTCAGATTCTTGATTACGTTCAGTATCCGTACCAGACAATAACTTACCGTTCTGGAGATAAGGATGATGTTGGAATCCTTCTTATGTCTATGCTTGAATCTGTAGGTATTGGTGCTGCTTATATTCCGACAGAAGATGATTTTATTGTTGCAGTTCAGCTTGGAGATGACAGTAATTCAATCAGGAATATGTTTGATGGCGATGAGCGTATTCTTACAGTTGATGATAAGATCTGGATACCTCTTTCCATGACGGAAATTGGAAACGGCTTTATAAAAAGCTGGGCAAGGGGTGTTAATGAGATTCAGTCAAAGATTGAGCAGGATGAAGATATAGATTTTATTATTCTTGCAGACGCATGGCAGATGTATCCGCCGTCAAGCTTTAGTACTGGTGATACAAAAACAAAAATGCCTTCTGAAAAAACACTTTCTGCAACAGTTGATAATGTTCTTTCTCAGTATATAAATCAGGAGTTTGGACCAAAAATATCAGACCTGCTTCATCGTATAAAAACAGAAGGTGCTTCTCAAGAATTATATAACCAGCTTGGTATGCTTTATGTTCGTGCCGGATTGTACCCGAATGCAATGGCAGTTTATGAAGTTTCTGCAAATATGGGTTCAATTTCTGCTATGAATAATCTTGGTAACCTTTGTACCCTTCAAAATGATTACAACGGTGCTCTGGAATGGTATAAAAAGGTTTTGGAACTTGATCCGGAAAATGCAACGGCAAAACGAAATCTTGAAAGAATTGCCGCTGAATTGGAAAACTAGGAGAGTTTGTGTCAGGAAAAAGGGCAAGGTATATTAGAAAAAAGAATCCTCTTCCCAAGAAAGTTGTAGCACTTTGTGCGGGGCTTTGTCTTTCCTGTGCTCCTGTAGCTGCAGACGGTGAGTTCCTTGTAAGTGTTTTTGCTCCGTTTACAAAGCCGTTTGGTGGGAAAGTAGATACTCTTGATATGAACTTCGGAATGGGTGGAGGTTTACGATTAACCTACCGTCCGATTAAAAATATAGATTTCTTTGCGCAGGGAGAATATCTTTCTTTCTCAATGGATACAAAGGAAGCTGTAGATCCGATTTCAGTTTTTGATGCCTCTCTTGGTGCTGGGTACCACATTCCGCTTTCTGACAGATTTTCTTTAGATGTTCTGGCAAGTGGTGGTGCTTATTATACGCCAAAAGGTAAGGGTGGTGCCGGATTTACTGCAGGACTTTCGTTAGGTTTTTCTTATAAGGTTTCTCCTGTTATTTCAATTGATGCAACAGCTTCCGGTACACATTTTGCAGCTAATCCTAATCCGTTTATTACCGTAAATGCGGCCGCAGCCCCTGGAATTACCTTTGATGTTACCGAAATGTTCAATAAATCACGTAAAGTCGATATGCAGCTTGCTGCTCTTGCACCTGTATTCCCGGCTCTATATTCGTGGTATGAAAAGAATCCATTTGGCACGGTAACAATTACAAATAATGAAGATACAGCAATAACAGATGTTACGGTAAGCTTTTTCCAGCCGCAGTATATGGCTCATGCAAAAGAGTGTATGAATATTCGTAAGATTGAAAAAGGCGAAAGTGTTGATGTAGATTTACTTGCCTTCTTTAACGAGCAGATGCTTGAGCTTACAGAAATGACGGATACAAATAGTGCTGTAATAGTAAACTATCTTTGCCTTGGACAGAAACGAACAAAAACATTCACACTTGATGTACCTGTATATGGAAGAAACAACATGTCCTGGGATGATGACCGCCGTGCAGCTGTGTTTGTTTCTTCAAAAGACCCTGCTGCCATGCGTTTTGCTAAGCATGTTACAAGTATTGTCCGCGAGAAAAAACGTACTACTGTTCCTGTAAATATTCAGTATGCAATGGGAATATTTGAAGCATTGAATGAGTTCGGTATAAATTACGTTATTGACCCTTCATCTGCTTTTGAAGACAACGTTGGTACAAGCTCCATAGACTTTTTGCAGTTCCCGTATCAAACACTTATGTTCAAGGGTGGCGACTGTGATGACCTTTCTATCCTGGTCTGTTCACTTTTTGAATCTGTTGGTATAAAAACAGCCTTTATTACAATTCCAGGTCATATCTTTATGGCCTTTGATTCTGGAATGACTAAAGCCGAGGCCGACGAAAAGCTCAGAAGCCTTGATAATTATATAGAAGTTGATGATGAAGTTTGGATTCCTCTTGAAATCACACTTTCTAACGAAGGTTTTTACAAGGCTTATAAATATGGTGCACGCGAGTGGAATAAGGCTTATTCAGAAGGCACTGCTGCAATGTACCGAATGCAGGATTCCTGGGAAAGCTATCCGCCTATAAGTGTACCTGGTGCTACTGAAAAGTTTACAATGCCAACAAAAAAACAGATTTCGCTTGCATTTGAAAAGAGTGTAGACCAGTGGAGCTTCTCTGAACTGCAGGATGTTCTTAGCTTAAGACCTGTAAAACTTGCCGAAGCAACAAAAGATACTGATAATAACAGCCTTGCAAATGGAATGGGTAATTTAGACGGACTGGACGCCGAAACTTCTTCTTTTGAATATTCAGAATTGGCAGAGGTACAGGAAGAACCAGCTGAAGATCCTTTTGCAATTTCTACTTTGATTGATGTTTTGGAACTTTCTGGTCAGGCAGTTGCAATGAATGCTATTGCCGATATGAAGCTTTGGAAGCGTGAAGATGAAGCTACTCCTTTAAAAGAGACGGAGCTGGAAGAAGAGGATGAGGACGAGGAAGAAGATGAGCTTGAAGATGATGGTATTGTTGTACCAGCGATTGCAGTAAACGTGCCTGGTCCTCAGGAGCTTGGAATTGTAGTGCCGGGACAGGAAAATGTTGAAGTTGTAACGGAAGCAACACCAGTTTTAATTGCCAAAGTTGATCCTGCACCGGAAGTTTCAGAACCTGAACAAGTTGTTGAAAATAAACCTGTTGAAGAAACAAAAAATGTAACAGAAACAAAGCCTGTTGTAGAAACAAAGTCTGTTGCAGAAACAACAACAGTTGCAGAAACAACAACAGTTGCAGAAACAACAACAGTTGCAGAAACAACAACAGTTGCAGAAACAACAACTACAATTGCAGATTCAAAGCCAACTACCGAAACTAAACATGTTATAGAAAATAAACCTGTTGCAGAAATAAAGCCTGTTGCCGAAACAGTGCCTTCAACTGCAAATCAACCTGCTGCTCAAGAATCAGAAACAAAACATTTGCCTATCGTGCCAATTGCGGCAACAACTTTTACAGCAATTGCAGCAGCCGGAATAATCATTGCCTATAAGAAAAGAAAAACTGAGGGAGAAAAGGAAGATAAATGAAAAAGTTATTTGTTTTTATTATGTCTATAATTGCACTTTCATTTTTTTCGTGCAAGGTGTGGATGAGTAATGATAATATCTTTGAAGAAATTGAAGAAGAAGTAAAAGTTGCAAATGCTACAAAGGTTGATGTTTTTGTTCGCTATGCAATGAACAAGCAGGGAAAAACCGACCCTGATGGAACTACTGTATTTAAGGTTGGAATCCCTCATAGAGTTTCTGCAGTAACAGAACCTGAATATGGTTTTGTAAAATGGGCTGCTTTTTCAACTAAGGACAAACTTCCTAATGGAGATTATTTTATTTCAACAACAAATCAGAACCAAAATAAAGATATATATTTTATTGATGATGATAATTACAAGGCACGTATTCAATCACATGAATTGGGCAGCGATGTAGTTGAGTTTGGTGATCCTTTGAATCCAGAAATAACAGAAAGAAGTACATCAACTGTTGTAACAATCAAGCAGGCACGGAGCGATATTTATCTTGTGCCAATAATAGCACAGCGACCTACTGTTTCTTATACAAATCTTAAGTCAACTACAAAGGCTGTAAAAAACTTCAACGTTCAGATTCAGTTTTCAAAACCTATGGATCCTGAATCATTTAAAAATGAAGATGGTGTATACGATAAGATTACAGTCACACAGGGTATTATGCAGTATGACGGTGGTGACTCGGAACTTATAAGTGAAGATATTACTGACCACTTTAAGTTTGACGAAAACATGTTTAGTTACAGTAAAAAGACCATTTATATTAGATTTAAAGATGAATATATTAAGGAAGGTTATGTATCTAACTCTTCTGTAACAATAACCATTTCAAAGGAAGTAAAAGATAAATACGGCTTTGAAATGACAGACCATAACGAAATCAGCTTCTCTGTAAGTAATATGGCCGACTCTCTTGCACCTCGTATTACATGGCTTTCTGCTGGTAGCGGTGAAAACTTTGAAGACTTTATGGGCGTTTATGAGTATGAAGGTACAATAAACAGCCTTGGTGGTTATGCAAAGATGAAGCTTGAAGGGGCTAATAAGTCTTCAAAGTATATTGGTGATGATATTAAAAAAGGTCTTAATGATAATTATATTGGTAATATAGAAGATTCCTTCTTTGATAATTATATAGTAAACCGTATAGGTCAGGATTCTAAAATTGTATTACGTATATTTGCAGAAGACCTTGCTGGTGCCGGCTCTGGACAGAGTTTGGAAGGTATGGAGTCTGATGTTATCCAAGTTGGTATACGTGCTGTTCATTTGTACAATTCAGATGGTACTGAAGATACCGAAGCAAAAATGTCTACAATCACTAATATACCATACGCTTCACAGCAGAATAATACATCTATTAGAGGTTCTTATCGAGACCTTGTAAACAATGCAAATGATAAGCTTAAGGAGAGAGAAAATCTAAGGGATAACGAGCTGGTTGATGCAACTCATGGTAGTTTGTTTGAATATGACCTTTCTGCTATGCCGGACGGTCTTATTAGGGTTGATGTTGCTGCAATTGACCATGTTGATAACCAGGGCTTCTATGATGGTGGTAGCGGTTCTTCAGAATACGGTAATGGTTATGCATCTCTGTTCATTGTAAAAGATACAACAGCTCCTGATGCAGAAGCTAACAAGAACTTTGTACAGGCAGATTTGAGTATTGTTCCTAACAAGCGCGGAATGTTTAACGAAGAATACTACAAGAAGCTTGCTGTTATTCAGACTGCTGACGGAATTATTAAGGATAAGGGACACAACAGACTTATTTCTCCTAACTCTGAACTCAAGTGGATTGTAAATCCTGGTTCAGATACAAGCTGGCAGAGTAGTCTTACTCCAGAAGATCCAAGATGGAAGCTTGTATCAGAAGGCTACACACCAGCTGAATCTTCATTGCCAACTGAAGATGGTCCTGTAGACTTTACTTATGCACTTATGGATAACCTTGGAAATATTTCTAAGGCAGTAATCTTTAATTCTGTAACTTATGATAATACACAACCAGAAATTGGCGATATTACAATCACCGGTATAAATGGTTATATCAGTCAGAGTATTACTGGTAATATCCTTGAAAATCAGGTTATTTCTATTCCTGTATCTGATGAAACAGCTGGTCTTGAATCAATCACAATTTCTACAGAATGTATAAAAGCTGGTTCTACATATCCTAAATATGAAAAACCATTCGAAAGCAATAGTCTTCTTGTTAAGGTTGATGATGAAGAAGTTAAGTATTCTATTAAAGATAATAAGCTCACATTCAAAGATACAATTGTTGGTGAATGTACTGTAACAATCCAGGGACTCCAGATTGCAGATGCTAATGATGTAATTGATGATTCAACATATCGTATAAATATAACTGTAACAGATGCAGCTTTGAACACAAGTACTCTCCATACTTGCAACATTAAGAACGACTCAACAGCTCCTGTAATCAACTACATTAAGGTTGAAAATATTAACAGCGGTATTTTGGGCAAGGGTGCAAATGAAGCTGCAGAAGAATACTGGACAATAGAGGAAGGACCTCAGACTGCACTCTATATCAACCTTACAGAAACAAATACTGGTGCTAAGGTATTCGACTTTGCAGGTTCTTCAATCAAGCTCAGAGATGATTCAGTATTAATCTGGAAGAACGAAGAACATCCTGCCGATGTAATTGAAATTGATACTGCTGCAAATAAACTTACAATTACTGATGAATACAAGACTATTATAACAGAAGAAAACGGTGGCACTGTAATAATTAGAAATGTTGATCTTGTGGAAGAAAACCGCATAAGCCTTGCAATCAGCGACCTTGTAACTAATAAGTCTTCAACAGCTAGAACATTCACTGTTAAGAATGGTGTTGTAATTGACCTATTCAAGTATGATAGTGAAACTCCATCTGTAACTAAGGTTGTCCTTAAAGATCAGGAGCCTGGAACTGGTGGAAATGCAGAAACTGGCTTCACAGACAGCGAATATATAGAAGCAACTGTAAGCGTATCTGCAACAGATTCCGGTGTATACCAGATTACAGTTGACGGTGCAAGCTTCGACAATACAACCCGTGTAAACGGTAATGAAGCTGGTGATTCAACAGAAGGCTTCACAGTTTCTGCTGATGGTAAGACAATTACTCTTAAGACAACAGGTAATACAGTTAACAGACTGTTCAAGGGACAGTTCGATATCAAGCTTGGTAATGTAAAACTCCCAGCTGTTGATGGAGATAAGGACGTAAGCTTCACTGTAACAAGTCTTGCAGAAAGAACTAGTGCTGTAACAGACGGAGCTCAGGCTGAAATCAGACTCGATAAGACTGCTCCTGCTTGGATTGGCGACGGTATATTTGTTGCAGCAAGCAATGCTGGTGCTGATGGTACACTCAAGTCAACTATTTATCCACACTCAAGTACAAGCGCAAGTGGAAACATCAAGATTGGTGGAAGCGTATACTTCTATACAAATGATACAATTAATATTTCTGCTGATGTTTCTGATACAAATAGAAAAGACAATAACGTAGATTTGTATATTGATGATGAAAAGACTCCGGTAGCAGAGTTCAAGAATGTTGCTCCTGGAACACACCTTGTATACGCTGTAGATAAGGCTGGTAATAAGTCTGAAGTACGAACATTCTATGTAATTGCAGATATTTCTGGACCAGATACCTTTGACGGTTATATTACCTTTGCTATGCCAACAGGTGGAAACATTTACCGAGGCAATGCAGATACAGATTCAACAAAGAATTACATACTCAAGCAGAATGAAGCTGCATATAAGGTACTTGTAAAACTTGGCGGTATAACAACAGCTGATGTTGATGTTCATGGAACAGCTCGTGCAAAACTCAACAGATACGCAGAACTTGATCCTCTTACAAATAAATCTCCAATTGAATACTATGCATTCTCTACTGATGGAACTAAGGATTGGAAACGAATCAGCAGCAACGGACAAATTACAATCAATCTTCCTCATAATGATGCAGATGAATGTACTCCATATACAGTATACCTCAAAGATGGTTGTGGTAACATAAGTTCTGAACTGGTTCCTGTAAACTGGAAGGTTGACGGTATTATCACTCTTGGTGAAAAAGACCTGAGCGACGATTTACACGTAAATGCTGCTAAGGGCATAACTTATTACAATGGCGATACAACACCGGTTATTACTCTTACAGGCTTTAATGATTCCTGCTACTATCCAAATGCTGCAAGTTCAACAAGCAGCAATACAGAAACAGAAAATTATACATTAAAGAGCCGCGTTCTTGCCTGGACAGATGGTACAACCATACCTGCGAAAGAAAACTTCTATTCAGCATCAATCGATTCAACACGCTTCTCTCCATGGTCATACTTAACATTGAAGGCTCCTGGCGATTCTGTAGCAATGATTCATCATTATCCAGATTACGATACAAAGAATACAGCTGCACCTGCAGTTCCTTATAAGTTGTACTACATAGTTGAAGATAAGCTTGGTAACTATAAGATAACTCAGCTTAAGAATGATGCTGGCACTAACGATACTGAACTCTGGATGTACGATAATACACCACCAAGAATAACAGTTGAATCTGATGCTGCCGGTAACGTTAACATGATTGACGATATTAACTACTACAGCGATGTTTCTACACTTGCTTTGAATATAAGGGATGACCAGTCTGGTATTGAATGGGATGGTTCTACACATTACCAGGGCAACGATGTTCTTAATCAGCTTACTGCAGTTACTTATTCACTTGAAACAGTTAATCCTAGTGATGGATTTACACTTAAGATTAACGGTCTTAAAGACTTTGCTCAGAATGAAATGCCTGATACAGATATTCTTGAAGTTAATGCACAGAATGAATGGGTTAAACAGGTTGCTCCTGTACCTGCTGATACAGCTGCAAGTATTATAGATTGGAGTGGAATTGCAAACGGAACTTCTAATTATACTTCTGAATTAACCTCAGAGTCTGATGGTACTAAGATAATTTCTGTTAAATCTCCACGTTCTGTTATAGGACTCAAGTTCGGCTTTAAGGTAGACCAGGTTCTTGCAGACGGTGTAACCAGTGATAATACAAACTTACTCGGATGGATTATAAGAACAGAACCTCTTGCAGACTTTGAAGAGTTCTACGATATGTCTCGTACAGGAGAAGATGGTGATATTGTTGTACTCACAAGAAATGATGATGGCCAGTATGAATATATCTATTCTAAACCAGATACAGAGCAGAAGTGGGAAGATATTGAAAATAAGACACAGTACTTCTACGCAATAAATAGAGCTGGTCTTATCAGCCATAAACCAATTATTGTTAAGTTCATAGAAAACCCTGTTCCTGCAATTTCAAGCAAGACTTTTGTAGATGTTAAACCGTTCGAAAATGTAAACTACATTAAGGAAAGTTCTACAATCAGATTTGTAACAAGCAAAGACAGTCAGAACAATGATGTATTAATTACTAAGGCCGAGTTCTATATTGGAAACGAAACAACTCCAGCACTTGTTAAAGACTTTACATCTGCTCCTGTAACCGAATACACATTAACAGCTTCCGAAGTAACTGTATTGCCGGCAATTTACAATAGAGAAGAAGAACTTACAGTTAAGCTTTATACTGCTAATGAACAATCAGAAAAGTTACCATTAACAGATTCTGAAGCTCCAAATAATCTTGCTCCAAGCAATATCTGGAACTACGATAATGTTGCACCTGTAATCAACAGAATCTTTGTTTCTGGAATCAAAGCAGGAACAACAAATGGAACTACTACAGAATACTGGACAACCGCAGCTACACCAAAAGCCTCTCTTTATATCAACCTTACAGATATAAATACAGGTGCTATGGTATTCGACTTTGCCGGTTCAACAATCAATATTACGGAAGATACTAAAGTAATATTGAGTGGAGTAGAACTCCCAATTACAAAAGATATAGAAAACAACAAGCTCACAATTGCCGATGCAAGTACAGTTAAGACTTCTGCAAACGGTGGTGAAGTAATTGTTACAGATTTTGACCTTGCAGCACCTTCTGCAGAAAATAAGGTAAGTCTTAAAATCAGCGACTTTGTAATGAATACTTCTTCTAAAGGTGAGCTGTTTACAATTAAGAACGAAGCTCAGAATGATGTTACAATCAGTCAGTTTAAGTATGATGCAAGTACACCAACAGTTAACTCTGTAGTACTTAGAGACCAGGAGCCAGGAACAGGTGGTGAGGTTGCAGGTGTTGCGGAAAACGGTTATACAGACAATGAATATATTAAGGCAACTGTAAATGTAACTGCTACAGATTCCGGTGTATATCAGATTACTGTAAACGGTGCAACTTTTGACGAAACAACTCTTGTAAACGGCAAGCAGGCAGGCGATTCAGAAGCAGGCTTTAGAGTTTCTGCTGATGGAAAGACAATTACACTCAGAACAAATAACGATACAATAAACAGAATAATCAAGGGAACATTTAATATTGTACTCAACAACGTTAAGCTTCCTTCTGGTGATGGAGATAAGACAGTAAGCTTTACCGTAACTAATCTTGCAAACAGAACAAGTGCGGATACAAATTCTTCTGCTTCATCAATCAGACTCGATAAGACAGCTCCAGCCTGGGTCGGCGATGGAGTATTTGTTGCAGCAAGCAATGCAAATGAAGACGGTACACTTAAGACAACAATTTATCCTCACACAAGTACAAGCTCAAGCGGAAACATAAAGATTGACGGATTTGTTTACTTCTATACAAAAGATACAATCAACGTTTCTGCTGAAGTTTCTGATACAAACAGAAGAAATGGAAATGTAGACCTTTATATAGATGATGTTTTAACTCCAGTTGTTGAATATACAGATGTTGCTCCTGGAACACATACAGTTTACTCTGTAGACAGGGCTGGTAATAAGTCTGCAGTAAAAACCTTCTATGTAGTAGAAGATATTTCGGGACCAGATAGCTTTGACTCTTACATTACATTCACAATGCCAAATGGCGGAAACATTTACCGGGGAAATGCACCAGCAGTAAATGCTTCTGTAACAACCCAGAATTATGTAATTAAGGGAAATAAAGACCAGGATCACATAGTAATTTCTGATACATATAAAATAATCGTAAAACTTCCTGGCGTTGCCGGTACAGAAAAAGATGTTCACGGAACAACACGAGCAGAACGCAGCAGATACCCTGAACTTGATCCTCTTACAGATAAATCTCCGGTTGAATATTTTGCATATTCAACTGACGGTTCAAAGAACTGGCAGCCAATCGGTACTGGTGTAATTACTATTGAATTACCACTTGAAGATACACAGCAGGCAAATCCATACACAGTATACTTAAAGGATGGATGTAGCAACGAATCTTCATTTACAGTTCCTGTACACTGGCTGGTAGACGGCAGCGTTACCCATGGTGGAAAAACTTTGGGGTCAATCTTGTATGCTAATGCTGCTAAGAACATAACTTACTACAAAGGCGACGATACTCAGCACACACCGGTTCTTTCTCTTACAAGCTTTAACGATACTTGTTACTATCCGGAAGCAGCAAACTCAACAAGCGGCAGTACACTACCAGATGATAACGGTTACACCTTAAAGAGCCGCCTTCTTGCCTGGACAAATGCTTCTGCAGCTCCAACTAAATCAGACTTCTATTCAACTTCTATAGCTGCAGCACGCCTTACAGACTGGCAGTACCTTACACTTAAGAGTGGTAACACAGGCGATTCAGTTGCAATGCAGCATCACTATCCTTGCTATGATGTAACAACTGCATATACATTCTATTACATCGTAGAAGATAAGCTCGGCAACTACGAAATCTATCAGCTCAAGAATGCAGTTGATTCAGAAAATGAGCTTTCTTTGTGGATGTACGATAATACTCCTCCTACAATTACAGTTGGTGCAGATTCAGAAAAGATAAATACTGTAGAAGATTCTGATACAGATACAACAATAAACTATTACAGCGTTAATTCAAGACTTACATTGAACATGACAGATACACAGTCTGGAATTAAGTATGATGGAACTGATACATATTCAGGTAGTGGAGTATTAAATACTCTGTCTGTATTCTATCCTCTGCTTGCTGTAAATCCATTAAGTGATTCAACAATAAAGGTTAATGGCCTTATAGATTATGTAGATAATGTAATGCCTGATTCAGATACTCTTGCATATCACGGAACAGGAACTTGGGTAAAACAGAGTGCGCCAACACTTTCAAATATTGCGGTAAGTGTAATAGATTGTGGTGGAGAAGTTAATGGAACTGGCGGAACTTCTTGTGGAACCGGAAACTATATTGCCGGAACCGTAAACGATGCTACCGGCGGTAAGAGAATAAAGGTAAAGGCTCCTCGTTCTGTAACAAGCATGAAGTTTGCATTGAGCGTGGGCCAAAAAAAATATACGGCAAATGGTTCTTTGGTTGATGATGATACAAGACTCCTTGGCTGGATTATAAGTGCATCTCCTCTTGAAAGCTTTGAAGACTTCTATTCTACTGCTGATGTTGGTGCTCTTGACAGCAATAAGCTTATAAAAACACTTACACGTAATGATGATGGTGAATATGAATATACTTATAGTAAAGCAGATACCGCTGCTAAGTGGGAAAATCATCAGAATAAATTACAGTATTTCTACGCTGTAAACAGAGCTGGTTTAATCTGTCAGACACCGATTGTTGTAGAGTTTGTTGAAAACCCTATACCGGCAATTTCAGCCAGAAGTTATAATGCTGAAGTAAGAATGCTCAATAACATCAACTTTGTAAACGAGAACTCTACAATTCAGTTTACAACAAACAAGTACAGCAATAATGATGATGTTATGATTACTAAAGCTGAGTTCTATATTGGAAACAACACAAATCCTTCTTTCACAAAAGAGTTCTCAACTCCAGTAAATACATATACATTGTCATCTTCTGAGTCTAATGTTTTAACAATGCTTGGAAATGAAGAGTTTACAGTAAAGCTTTACACAGCTGTAGAAGAATCAGAAAAGTATCCATTGACGGATGCAGAGCAGGGACTCGCAGTAAGCAATAAGTGGATTTATGATGAAGATGGTCCTGACATCAATTTTGTAAAAGTTAATAATATTAACAGAGGTATTACTCTCAGTAACAATAGCGGATCTGCTGTTGAATACTGGACAACAGAATCAACACCAAAAACAGATCTTTACATCAAGCTTACAGAAACAAATACAGGTGCAAAGGTATTCGACTTTACTGGTTCTACAATAAGTTTGAATCCAAATACTGATGATTCCGGTTCAAAACTTTATAAGATACTGGAAAATGGTACTGAACAGCTTGTTTCTGATACTTCAATAGATTCCACAAATAAAAAACTTACTATCGCAGATGGAAGCGAAGTTAAAACATCAGCCACCGGCGATGTAGTAAAAATTACGAACATTGTTCTTAATCAGACTTCGGCAGGAAATACACTGAGCCTGAGAATCAGCGACTATGTAACAAATCCTTCTGCAACTACTTCCAACTTTACAATTGGCGATGGTGTTGCGGCTGGTACTGAAATCGCTATGTTCAAATATGACGGTAATGAATCAGTAATCAGTTCCGTAGTTCTTACAGACCGTGCAACAGGTGAGGGTGGAAATGCAGAAGCTGGTTATACAAATGAAGAATATGTAAATGCAACAATCAACATAGTAAATGAAACAGAATCTGATTCTCCTGATTCTGGTGTATATAAGATTACAGTAAGCAATGCAACATTTGATCCATCAACACTTGTAAATAATAAGAGTGCTGATGATGAAAATGAAGGTTTTGAGCTTTCTGCTAACGGTACAGTAATTACTCTTAAGACTGGTACTGGTAGCAGTGCAGTTGACAGACTGCTTAAGGGAACTTATGCAATTGAAATCAAAAACCTCAAACTTCCTGTTAACGACGGAGATAAGAATGTAATCTTTACAGTAACTAAGCTTGCAGAACGAACAAGCCAGTTTACTGAAAACTCACAGAAATCTATCAGACTCGATACGACAAATCCTGTTTGGGTTGGCGATGGTGTATTTGTTGCAGAAAGTAATGCAAGTGCAGACGGTACACTTAAGACAACAATTTATCCTCACACAAGTACAAGTTCAAGCGGAAACATCAAGCTTGATTCAAACGGAACTGTAAGTGCAAACGGTACTGTTTACTTCTATACAAAAGATTCAATTAACGTAGCTGCTTCAATTTCTGATACAAACAGAAAAATTGAAAATGTAGACCTTTTCATAGACAATGCTGCAACTCCTGTTGATGAATATACAAATGTTGCGCCTGGAACACATACAGTTTACTCTGTAGATAGGGCTGGTAATAAGTCTGCAGTAAAGACCTTCTATGTAATAGAAGATACTTCAGGCCCTGCTGCCTTTGACGGTTATGTAACATTTACAATGCCGGAAGGCGGAGACATTTATAGAGGAAATGCAGATACTGGTTCTACGAAGAATTATGTTATTAAGCAGAATAATAATCCATATAAGATAATTGTTAAGCTTCCTGGTGTGGCCGGTACAGAAAATGATGTACACGGAGAAACTCGCGAGATACTAGAAAGATATACAGAGCTTGATCCACTTGCTGATAAGTCTCCAATTGAATATTTTGCCTTCTCTACAGACGGAACTACAAACTGGCAGCCAATAGGTAATGGTACAATTACAATCAACCTGCCAACAGAAGATAATGCAGTAACACAGCCATATACTGTTTATCTTAAAGATGGTTGTAGTAATGTCAGCTCGTTCACAGTTCCTGTGAATTGGAGAGTAGATGGCAGCGTAACTCTTGGTGGTAAAAACCTAAGCAGTCCATTGTATGTAAATGATGAAAAAGAAATAACTTATTACAAGGGTGATACAACACCAGTTCTTTCTCTTACAAGCTTTAATGATACTTGTTACTATCCTACAGTAAATAGTTCAACAAGCAGCAGCATTCTTCCTGCTAACAATGCTTACACTTTAAAGAGCCGGGTAATTGCTTGGACAGGTTCAGAAAATCCAGAGTATGATGATTTCTATGCAGAGCCTTTAGATGAGTTTGATGCAACACGCTTCACTAGCTGGCAGTATCTTACTCTTAAGAGTGGTGCTTCAGCTGATTTAGTTCCGATGCAGCATAATTATCCAAATTATGATACTAAGAATAGAACTAATATAATTGATCAGAAGGAGCCTTATGAACTTTGGTATATAGTTGAGGATAAGCTTGGAAATTATACAATCACCAAGCTTATTAACGATACTAATCCTGCCAAACCAATTAGTGATTGGATGTATGATAATACAACACCTTCAATTACAGTAGGTTCAGCTTCTGTAAAAATAAATAATGTTGATAATATAAACTATTACAGTGCTAATTCAGAGCTCTCTTTAATTATGTCAGATACACAGTCTGGTATTGAATGGGATGGTGTAGAGCATTATGAAGACGATGAGGTTTTGAATGAAAGAACAACATCATATCCTCTACAGAATGTAAATCCATTAAGTGATTCTACAATTAAGGTTAGTGGTCTTAAAGACTTTGCTCAGAACTCAATGCCTGCTTCTGCTGCACTTGAATATGAAGGTACAACAACCTGGGTAAAACAGGCTGTACCTGCACTTGCTTCTACAGCGGTAAGCGTAAAGGCTTGCGAAGGAACACCAAACGGAACTGGCGGTAATACTACTGTTACTACAAACGGAACCCAGTACCAGATTGATACTACTGTTATTGTAGATACAGCAACAGGTGGAAAGAGAATTAAAGTAAAGGCTCCTCGTTCTATTACAAGCATGAAGTTTGGTTTGAAGGTAGATCAAACAAAGTATACACCAAGCGGTACAACAACAGCCGATGATACAGAGCTTCTTGGTTGGATAATTACAAATACACCTTATGCTGCCAATGCTTCTGAAATTAGTTCGACATATTTCTATCAGTCAAATTGGGTAGGAAACACAATTGATTCCGCTTCATTTGTAAGAAATGACGATGATGAATATGTATATACTTATAATAAGTCTGATACAGAAGCTAAATGGGAAAATATTTCCAACAAGACTCAGTACTTCTATGCAGTAAACCGTGCAGGACTTATTTGTCCAAATCCAATTATTATTGAGTTTGTGGAAAATCCTGTACCTTCAATTACAAGCTTGACTTATGAAGATGTAGAACACTTTGAAAATATAAACTACGTTAAAGGTAGCTCAACAATTACATTTGTCGGTAATAAATACAGTGATGACACAACAGATGTTCCAATCACAAAAGCTGAGTTCTATATTGGAAGCAGCAGTACACCGGCTCTTACAAAAGACTTTACTGCATCTCCTGTAACCACTTATACGTTGCCAACTACAGAAACCACTGTTTTACCAACGCTTATGGGCAATCTTGCAGGAAGTACTTTAACTGTAAAACTGTATACTGCAACAGAAGAGTCTGCAAAATATGAACTGACAAAATCTGGTTATTCAACAGACAATAAGTGGACTTACGATAATGTTTCTCCAGAAATTATGAAAATATTTGTTCCTGGAATAAAGGAAGCAACTGAATCAGATGCCAGTGCAGTAGAATATTGGTCAACAGGTTCAGACAAAACTGACCTCTTTATAACTCTGAAAGAAGAAAACTCTGGTGTCAGAATATTTGATTTTAAGGATTCAACCATTAAGTTAACTTCTGCTTCTCGAATATATAATCCTTCAACCAGTGAAGCTCCAATTTCCACAGACTTTGTAAGCATAAATACAGAACAAAATACTCTTACAATTAATAAATATTCAGAAGCAATCAGAAGCACAACAGCGGAAGGTGTAACTGTTAAGATTACAAATATTCAGCTTGTTGCTGCATTGTCAACAGATACTGCTGCCGACAGGCCAAAGAATAAGGTTAATCTTGAGCTTACTGATATTGCAACAAAAGTATCTGCGGATGATGAGGCCAATCCAAATCACAAACACGAAAGATTTGCACTTGATGATACAACTACAACTCTCAACAGTTCAACAGCATCAATCACCGGCTTTAATTACGAGCAGGAAACACCTGTTGTAACAAGTGGTTTTGTAGAAAATGGATTCTTACGAGACCGAGCTGCTGTTGCTATTGATAATGATTTTGAAATCAGAACAGATGGCAGCGCTACATTTGATATTCCGGTAAACCCTGACTTCACAAACGAAAGACAGGTAACAGCAAGCTTTACAGTTGTTCCACGCGAATCTGGAATTACAAGACTCACTGTTACAGGTGCAACTTTTGTAAATAATGGTTCAAATGCAACCACAATAGATGTAGGTTCAAATGAAAGTGTTGCTTATACTCTTTCTGATTTTGTTTCTGAAGATACAACAAATGAAGGTTATACAATCACCTTTAGTAATAATAAAGTATATAAGGGAACTTCTCTTAATGTAGTTATTCATAACTTACATTTGCCAGATAGTAATGGTGAAAAGACTGTAACAATAAAGGCAATCAACAAGGGTGAAAAATATAACGAACCTCTTGAAGATTCTATTACTTTGGATAAGGATGCTCCTGTTTGGAATTGGAATATTGAAGGTGATGGTCCTTATGCTACAGGTCTTTATACTATTCAGACTTCAGGTACAATCTATCCTCGCTCAACAGGTAATGATAGTGAAGGTGAACCTGTAAAAGCTTATGGACTTGTTGTAAATGAAGGTAGCAGTCAGGGCGTGTATTTCTATACAAAGGGTGATGATACATCTACAGATGATGAAATAGAAAATCAGCTTGTATTACGTGCCGATGTAACAGAAAGTAACTTGCCGGCTTCTCATATTTATTTCAAGATTGATTCAGATACAGGTTCAATCGTAGAAAGTGGAAAGAATGCGACAACTGCATATCCAACTTTGGATTTGACTCCAGCTGTGGGTAGTGCTAATCCTTTAACAGGAAGCTGTACAATTACAACTTATGTTATAGATAAAGCTGGAAACAAATCTGCAAATAAGACATTTACTTTAGTAAAAGATGCAGAGAATCCGGCTTCAATAACAAACAGAATTACGTTTGAAGAGCCAATGAAGGATGGTGCTTCTGCCGGTAAGGTATTCCGTGGTGCTCCAGATGCTGCTGGTGTTTATGAAAAGTATGTATTGAAGGCTCTTGTTAATTCAAATGGAACTGCAGATACTACAGTTGATCCATATAAGATTAAGCTAAAGCTTGGTACATCAGTTGGAACTACAGGTTCTAATGATAAAGCAATTGACGGTTCAAATATTTCTACAGCTCTTGATTATGCATTCCACGAAATCTATAGAACAGATTCAACAACTTTGAATGATGATTTTACACCAGGTACTAAAGCTCCTATTGAATACTTTATGATTAAGCTTACACATGAAGATGAAGTTTCTGGTGATATAGAGACCGATGAAGAGTCTGACTGGATTCCACTTCTCAATACAACTCCAACTTCGGTTGGTGTAGTTACTGTAACAGGTGGCAGTACAATTACTATCGATCTGCCAAAGGTATTAAGTCAAGGTGAATCTTGTCCAACAATCAATATTGTACTCAAAGATGGTTGTGGAAATGAAACTTCTACAATTATTTCGCCAGATAATTCTCACCAATTGGAATGGGTTGTTGATGGTGCTATTGGTTCAGGAAGCTATTCTGTAAAAGTTAAGTTTGATGCAGATAATGTTGTTGGAGAAGATGAATATGCTGTTAACAGTAATGATGACAGTTCTTATGTTGTAATTGATAATCCTTATAATGGAGCAAATAACTCTGGTGGTCTTGCTGTTACATATGGAGTAACTTATTACAATAAATATGGTACAGCTGCGGCTGCACCTAAACTTAAGTTGAGCTATACCGATGAGTGTAATCTCCCTGCAAATTATGATGGTAATGAATATTCATTGCGTGGTCGTTTAATTGCCGGTAACTGGGATGGTGATGCTCCAAGCTATGCAGAGTTTGATTTGGATGCAAGTACAAGTGAAGTTACACTTACAAGAAAGTGGGCAACAGATTGGATTGAAAAACAGACTCAGAATACAACTGCAGCTGGTGTAATGGAGTTTGATTTCCCTGCTGAAAAAGTTGCAAGTGATTATACATATTCTAATGCAGCCGCAGATTCTGATATAACTGGTTCAGCTCAAATTGCTTCTTACGAGCTTTGGTATGTTGTAGAAGACGCTGTAGGTAACTATAGAATCAGACAGGTTAAGAATCATAAAGATACTTTAGATGTAACAAAATGGATGTATGATAATCATGCACCAACACTTGAAAGCTTTACTTCAAACACAGAACCAGGTGATGTTCAGTTTGAGCGCGTAAATAAAGATAGTTCCGGTAAGTATTATTACAGCAGCTATTCAAAGACAACTTATACAATTCACGATGATAAAGCCGGTATCTTAACAAATACTGAATTGAGTTTAACAACAGCTGGAACAAATAATAAACGCGAAGCTAAAACAACGAATAAAAATATTACTCAAATGCCGGTTGGTACACCATCTGGAACTACAAATGTAATTCCTTATGTTGATGTCTGGGATCTTGTAGGAAATAAAGCCAGACTTTATCTTACAGATAGTGGTACATGGATTCAGCAGAAAGCACCAACTCTGGTAGATACATCTGCAACCTTTACAGGAACTAAAGAAAACAGTTCTGTTTCTGCTGCTACAACACAAACAGGTCGCTTCTATGTAACAAAATCTGGAAGTACAGATGATGGTATTATAAATACTGTAATGGCAGAACGTGCAATAACAGATGTAACTGCTAAGTTTATGGAAACTGGTAATCTTGGCATTACACAGAAAAAGGTTGTTCTGTCTGATTCATCAGTTCCAGGAGTTCCGGATTCAGAAGAAACAGATGATTCTATGACGCTACTTGGTTGGGTAGTTAGAGATTCTGCATTAGAATCTGGTAATACTTTGTTATCTGCATTCTATTCTAATGACAGTATTAATGTTTCAGAAACAACTGCTACAGAAGTTTCTCAGGAAAATGATAATACATTTACATTCAATAAACAGAACGCTTCAGAACAGGCTGATTCAACCTCAACCTGGCTCAGTAAGTTCAGTGGAGAAAAATATTTCTATGCTGTAAACATGGCTGGTCTTATAAGTCAAGAACCAATCATTATCAAGTTTGCAGAAAACCCTGTACCGGCAATTTCAAACAAGATTTATACAGACATAAAAGTTCTTAATAACATAAATTACATAAAACAGAGTTCAACTGTTAAGTTTGTTGGAAACAAATATAGCGATAATGTAACTGATGTTCCTCTAACAAAAGCTGAGTTCTATATTGGAAATAGCAATACACCAGCTCTTACAAAAAACTTTAGTTCAACTCCTGTAACTGAGTATACTTTGACTTCTGCTGAAACATCTGTGTTACCTACACTGTCTAATAGTGAATTAAAAGTTAAGCTTTACACAGCAACAGAAGAGTCTGATGAATATGAGCTCTCAGATAACAGCCATTCAACAAATAATATATGGATGTATGATGCGGTCGCACCAGTTATAGACTATATTAAAGTGAACAATATAACTAATGGTATTGAAAGTGGCGATACAGAATATTGGTCAACAGAAAATACACCTCAGACAAAACTGTACATCAAGCTTACAGAAACAAATACAGGTGCTAAGGTATTCAATTTTGACAGTTCTTCAATTAAGCTAAGAGCAGATACTGAAGTAATCTGGAATGGAAATGAACAAAGTCTGACCAGCAGTGATTACGAAATTGATACCGTAAATAATAAAATTATAATTGCAGATGCAAAGACAATAAAGACTTCTGCGAATGGTGGTGAAGTTACAATTCAGAACGTTGACCTTACAAGTGAAACAGGCGGAAATACTGTTAATCTTACAATTAGTGACTATGTAGAAAATAATTCTTCCAGCAAGACACAATTCAAGCTTGGAGATTCTTCTACAGAAATCTCTATGTTCAGGTATGATGGAAATACTCCAACTGTTAATTCTGTAACGCTTGTAGACCAGGCTCCTGGAACTGCCGGTACAACATTAGGAATCGCAGAAACAGGTTATACAGATAATGAATATATCAAGGCAACACTTAATGTTACTGCAACATCTTCTGGTATATACAAGATTACTGTTGATGGTGCAAGTTTTGACAGTACTACAAAAGTAAACGACAAGTCAGCAAGTGATACAGATGAAGGCTTTGAAGTTTATTCTGACTCAAAAACAATTACACTCAAAAATGGTAGTAGTTATAGATTACTTAAGGGTGCTAATGCATTCGATATCGTAATTGAAAATGTTAAGCTGCCTTCTAATGATGGCAATAAAGAAGTAACCTTTACTGTAACAAGCCTTTCTCAGAGAACAAGCAGCAGCGCAGCTTCAGGTGCACAGGCTTCTATCACTCTTGATAAAACTGCTCCTGCATGGGTAGGTGATGGTATCTTTGTTGCAGAAAGCAATACTGACACAACAACAATTTATCCTCACTCAAGTACAGCTTCTAGCGGAAATGTTAAGATAGGTGGAGCCGTATACTTCTATACTAAGGATTCTATCAACGTTGCTGCAAGTATTACAGAAACAAACAGAAAGGAAAGTAATTTAGACTTGTTCATTGATGATTCTGATGAACCTGTTGCAGAGTATACAGGCGTTGCTCCTGGAACTCATACTGTTTACGCAGTTGACAGGGCAGGTAATAAATCTTCTGTAAAGACCTTCTATGTAGTAGAAGATACAACAGCACCTGCAGCATTCGAAGGATATGTAACATTTGCAATGCCATCTGACGGAAACATCTACAGAGGAAATGCAGATACAGAGTCAACAAAGAATTACGTAATCAAGCAGAACGATGCTTCTGACCTTTCATATCAGATAATTACAAAGCTTGGTAGTGTAACAACATCTGATAAAGATGTACACGGAACGGCACGTACAGATCTAAGCAGCTATGGAGAGCTTGTTTCAACAACATCTTCATCTCCAATCGAATACTATAAGATTTCCGGTGATTCAGGTGCGACAGAGAATGTAAATACAGATTGGATTGCAATGCCAAGTGATAAAACAATTGCAGTTACTCTGCCAAAAGGACGTGACAGTTCTAATATTACAATAGAACTCAAAGATGGTTGTGGAAACACAAGATCTTATACTGTTCCTGTAAACTGGAAGGTAGATAACGGTATAACACTTGGTTCAAAGACTCTTGGTTCACCTTTGTACAATAATAGTGCTAAGGGAATTACTTATTACAAGGGCAGTACAACACCTGTTATTTCTCTCACAAGCTTTGATGATTCATGTTACTATCCAGGTATAGAAGCATCAGTTGTAAGTACTACAGCAACACAGGATTATACATTAAAGACTCGTGTACTTGCACTTGCTGCTAATGCGACACCTTCAAGGGCTGACTTTGATGCAGCTTCATCAACTCAACTTTCTCCTTGGGCATACCTCACGCTTAAACAAGCTGGTGATACAGTTACAATGACTCATAACTATCCTAAGTATGACGTTACAACTGCTTACAAGTTGTACTATATAGTAGAAGACAAGCTTGGAAATTATAGGATAGAACCGATTACGAATGATACATATGAGCTTTGGATGTATGATAATACAGCTCCAACAATCGAAGTTGTTCCAATTGTAACATCACCTTCTATAAATATTAATACTGTAGGAAATACTAACTACTACAGTGCAAATTCAAAACTCAAATTGAATGTTACAGATACTCAGTCTGGTATTAAGAATGATGGTGTAGCAACTTATTCTGGTACTAGTGTTCAGAATACAAGGAATGCGGTTGCATATCCTCTTACAAGCATATCTCCAAATGCTTCTAATCAGTTGGTAATCAGCGGAATTAAAGATTTTGTAGATAACGTAATGGGTGAAACTGGTCCGCTTTCATATAATGGAAAGTCTACCTGGAAAAAACAGACTGCACCGGCACTTGCAAGTGAAAGTCCTGTAAGTCTTGTATCAGGAATAAAAGATGAAACCTTAGGCAGACAGTCTCAATATGCTTCATCAACACCTGACACTGATGATGGCAGCAAGAAGCTTCAGATTACCGCACCTCGTTATTATACAAGTCTTACTATTAACTTAAAGGTTGATACTGAAGATGATGAAGACTTGCTTGGCTGGATAATCAGAGAATCTGCAATTACAAGTTTTGAAGCCTTCTATGATTCATCACTTGTTGGTGACACTATTACTGCTCTTACAACAGTTACAACTAATACATATAGCTATACTTACAATAAGTCAGACTTAACCGCTAAGTGGGAAGATACAGCTGCACAGTATTTCTACGCAGTAAACAAAGCAGGTCTTATCTGTCAGAATCCGATTATTGTTGAGTTTAATACAACTCCTGTTCCTGAAATTTCTGGAAGTGTAACTTATACAAATATCGAAACTACAGATGGTGTAAACTATATAAAGACTGGAACATATACTAATGCTTCAACTGTTGATGTTGTAGATCCGTCAAGTATAACACTTATAACAAGTACAGCTGTTGCTAATATCAAGTTGATAAGTGGCAGCTTCTCACAGAATTTTAGTGCATCAGATTGCAGCACTGGCACAACAAATACATATACTATTGTTCCTGCTAGTTCTTGGGTTGGAAATCTTACAAATGCCAAACTTACTATGATTCTTTCTACAGCAACCGAAGATTCTGATTTAATCTATCTTACAAAGAGTAAGACAAATGGCTGGACTTATACTTCATCAGAAGCAGCTGATAACTGGACTTATGATGCTACACGACCTGCATTTACAATAAGTGCTGTAAAAGATTCCGATGATGAAAGTGCTGCGGTCCTGACTGATGGAACTTATTTTGTAAAGAGCAATACAGCAGCATTGACATTCAGCAGTACTTCTGGAACTACAGATATTGCAAAATATCAATATAAACTTTCTTCTGTTTCGACTTGGACGACTTGGAATTCAGGTTATACTTTGCCAGCTGGTACTACAGCAGCAACCTATAACATCCGTGCCGTAGATAAAGCTGGTAACCCAAGTGTTGCGACTTCAATTACTGTTCAAAAAGATGTTACAGGTCCAACAGGTACTATTGATCTTGCATACAAATATGATGATGTGACAGTAACAGATCCTTTAGTTAGTACATCATCTGCAGGCAACTCAACAACGGTATACTTCAATTCAACAAGTGTTAATAAAGTAACCTTTACTGCTTCCGTAGCAGATTCAGGTGCTGGTTTAGCATCACCATATTTATCTTATAAGCTTAAAACAGATTCTGGTGATTGGGGTAGTGTAACAAGTGTAACAGGAAATGCATTTACTAAAGATTCTTTGGAAGTAAATCATATTTACTACCTTGAAGTATATGCAAAAGATGCACTTGGTAATACAACAACATATACATACACATTTAATGGTAAGTTGCCGGAAGTAACTTCTATTGCTTATGCACCGGGAACAAACACAACATTAAGCAATAATTCATTCCTTATTTCTGGTGATTCTGTAAATACAATTTACTATAATCCAGCTGTAGTTACTGGAAGCCTAAGTTTTGCTGTAGCCGGTACAGATGCTTCTGAAAGCTCTGCAGTTACATTCTTCTATACAGTAGACTCTGAAACAACGGAAAATGGTTTAACAAGCACAGGTACTTTGAATATTCCTGTGACAAATTCATCTGGAAAGACTTATAAGATTTGGATAAAAGACGTTATCAGTAATAAAAAACAGATTGCATCTTATGTATTCAAGACTGTAGATTATGAGCTTAAACTCAATAATGGAAATCCTACTTCGGGTGGATACCGTGATGATGGTGGAAGTTATGGAACATCAACAGCACCAAAGATTTTCTATAACAAAGAAAAAGCAAACAAGCTTGTTCTTAAGGCTTCCGGAACTTTGGGCGCAACTCTGCCGACACTTTATACACGAGAAGTGATTTCTGGCACTCCGGCTTCTGATGTTGGAACAATTACTTCAAATACAATTTCTCTCGTGGATAGTGAAAATGCAGCTATCCATAAGAAATATCAGATTGTTGCAAAGGATTCTTCTGACAAGTATCACGTTTTGAAGACCATTGAAGTTGATGGACGTGCTCCAAGCGGAACAATCTCATTCACTCAAGTGACAGGCACTCAAATGACGGGCACTGTTCTTAATGGCAACACAATCTACTTTAAGTCATCAGGTACAGGCAATGTAACTTCAATCACTCTTACAAATGGCTCTGATGTAAAAGATGCTGCTGGCAATGCTGTTAATGCTGAAACAAATGCACTTGAATTGTATCTGAACTCAGTTGCAAATGATAACAAGCTGACTGTTACAGATGGAACATTCAGCGTTACTTGTCCTACAACAAATAATAACACTGGAACTTACAGTATTATTGCAAAAGATGTTCTCGGAAATCAATCAACATTGGCAACCTTTACTCTCAATGGTGCTGGTCCATCTGTAGCAGCTTCTGATGTAACTTATGTATATACTTCAAATGCAAATGGTACTACAGCATTGAGCGATTCAGACAAAACTAAATATGTTGATGAAACAGGCACAACAAAATACTATAATGCAACACAGGTTAAGGGATTCAAAGTTAGTTTATCAAATGTAGCAGGTCAGGGTGTTACAATCACTAAGTCCGTTACAAAGAATGGTTCAACAACAACTTCTTCCGATGGAATCACAGGTAATCAGGCTGATGGATATGCAGTAGTATTCCCTCTCTCAGCGGATGAATCTACTTGTAAGGTAATTGCAACCGACACAGTTGGAAATACAAAAGAGCTTGCATCATATGCACTTAATGGTAAGTCAATTTCAGGAACAATTACTCCTGCAACCCAAGAAGGTAAATCATTCTATAGTGCAATATCAAATCTAACTACAGTTCTTGGTACGGTTTACTATAATGCTGCCAGTGCATATCTTACATTTAATACATCAGAATTAAGTGCTGCAAACGGAAGTAATATAAGTATCTGGCTTGAAAATGCAGAATCAGCATTTATTTCAGAACAGGCTGCAACAGGTAGTTTCCATTTAGCAACCCTTACAACAGAGCCGGGAACACCTGAAAATCGCAAGATTATAGCAAAAGATTCTATTGGAAATACTAAAGAGTTCACATTTACTTTCAACTGTAATGCACCAAGTGGAACTATAGCACCGGCAACTGCAACAGGTGTTGCTGGTGTTGGAAATACCGTTTACTTTAATTCAACAAGTGTGAATTCAATTGCGTTTACAAATAATGTAACAGATGCAAGGGGAAATACGGTTACAAATTTCTATAAGGGTACAGTTGCAGATACTAATAAACTAACTATTGATGACAATGGTAAGTTGAGTGTTACTTGTCCAAATAATAGTAATCATACAAGTGATTATACTATTATTGCTGTTGATAGTCTTGGAAATCAATATACATTGCCGACACTTACTCTTAACGGTGCTGGACCGGATGTAACATTTACTCCTAGTCTTTTGAATGCTACTAATACAGCTGCAAATACTTCTGATTATAGTATGGACGGAAATAATATTTATTATAATGTTTCTACTGTTAAGAAATTGTCTGTTTCTGTTGCTGCTACAGGTTATAGTATTTCTTATCAAAAACAGGAAAATACTTCAACTCCTACTTCTTTTGCAGCAAATGCAACCTCATGTACTTTTGAGCTTCCAACGACTGGAGATACACTGTCTGCAACTTACAAAGTCATAGTAGAAGATGGTGTCGGAAACCAGGTAATCAAACAGTATGATGTAGAAGGTAACAGCCTTATTGGAAGTATTGTTTATGATGATACAGAAGGTACAAATGCAAATACATTACTTGATGCAACTACAAATCCAAAGACAATTTACTTCAAGAATGGAACAGTAACAGGCATTAAGTTCAAGAGAACTGTTGAAAATGATACTTCAACAATATCTTATAAGAAGGTTGGTGCAACTTCTTCTTCAACGTTTGAAACTGATATGATGCTTACATGTCCGGGTTCTAGCGATGGTTATCAGGCAACTTATCAAATTCTTTCTGGCACAACTGTTCTTGGAGTTTATACAATCAAAGGTTATAACCCGGCAGGAACAATTTCTATTGGAGAAGGTGCTGTTGGAAAAGAAACAGGTACTGGTAATTCTGCTGCATGGACTGCTTCTACTGCAGCAACATCTACTACTGTAGGAGGCTATATCTTAGAAACTAATACTTCAACTACACCGTCCACCGTAACTATTAAATATAACCCGACTAAAGTAAACAAGGTTAAGCTTGCAATATCTGATATTACAGATGTTACAGGTTCTGCTGATGGTTTAACAATACGTGTTATGAATGGTGTAACACAAGTTAGTTCAAGTAATTATGAAGATGAACTTGTTATTCCTGTTGCACTTGGAGCCGATTGGACTTCTGATTATACAACTTATGATGTTTACGCTGTAGATGTTGTAGGCAATGCTACAAAATTGAAGACATATAAATTTAGGGCATATGCTACGGCACCAGTTGTTCCTTCATTTGATGCTCCTAATACTGGTTGGGGTGGACTTTCTGGTGATTTGATTCCAACTGATGTAAAAGGTATTTCAAATACAAAAAGTAATAGTAATAAATATAAAGTTACTACAAGTACTGGTTATTATATGACTTCTTCATCAAGTATAGCTATGATTGGTAGTTCAACTGTTAAAGTTGCGATACCTATTTCAAATAAATCTGATTTAGTGGAAATAGATGGAGCAAAGAAAATTTCATATTCTCTTAGTTATAGTTATGCAGAAGATGCAATTACAGGTCGGTCTAAGGATTATAAAAATGAAAATAATATAACAAAACCTTGGACAAACTTACAAACGATTTCAAATCAAGATACTATTGAAATTGAATTAACAGCCTCAAATATTCCATGTAATAAAACTTATGTATTTGTGTGGTTACAAGATTCCATTGGAAATTCAGTAACCTATGTTCTTACGGCTCCTCAATTTGAATCGAATAATAAATGGAAAACTTGGTGGACAGCAGATGCAGAAGGACCTACTGGAACATTTGATATTACTGTTTATAAAGATTGGATGACAACAGCTAATGAAGGTACAGATTATAAGATTGTTATAAATGATAATACTATAACGGTGAGGTATTTGAATTCCTTAGATAGAGTAAAGATTAAACCTAATATTATAGATTCTGTTTCAGGTTTAAATACTCTTAAGTATGATACTAATGAAGCAATTAGTAATAATACTGATAAGGAAATATGGCTTAATGGTGCTCAAAATGCAACTCATACAATTACTGCAACGGATAAACTTGGAAATTCTACCACTTGGACTCTAAGTATTGTCAAAGTTACCAATCTCAATGCATCTATCAACCATGTCTCTGGTTTTGCTTCAGGCATTCCAGGTGTTAGTTCCGTATTCACTACAAACGAGTCAGCTGATGTTTCACGATTCTCTCCATCATTCAATGCCCCTGCATTATTGAACAGCTTTGCAGACACTGTAACTGACCTTACACCTGTTACAAATACAAAGAAACTTAGAAGAACAAGAAAATCTTCTAAAAAATCAGAAGTTAAATCTGAAAATGTTGTTATAGAAAAACCAGTTCAAGTCATCCAGTCAGTCATAACTGCTGCTGAAGAGCTTTCTGAAACAGCACACAATCAGCACACTCAAGCTTCTGACGACTCTGGTGATGCAGTTGCAGAGCTTACCGATGTTACCAGTGTAAGTGCTGTATCTGTAGAATCTGTCATAAAGTCTATAGCCGAGATTGCCGAAAATATTGGTGAAACTTCAGATGATTCAGCTGACGAAATGTCTACTTCTGAAATCCTGGTTAATCAGCAGATTTTGCCGCAGGGAGAGGAATTGGTTCAGTCTCATAGTAACTATTATGAGGATGAAGTTGTTGATTTGAAGTTGATATACGTTGTTATAGCAATTTTACTTGCAGTCGTGGCTGTGGTGGCAGTAATTGTCATTACAAAGAAGCAGAAAGTGCAGAAATAATGGATTGCCGGAACAAATCCGGCAATGACAGCAATTTATGTCATTGTCAGTCATGTTGACAATAAAAAATGTCATTATCGGGCTTGACACGATAATCTAATTTTTTTACAAAATTGCTTGACAAAAAAGTTTATTGCTCAGTATACTATTAATAGTATTTTCAAAAATTATATTTTATACGGACGGAGGTGAAAGGAATGAATAAGAAATCAATCGTTTTGGTTGTTCTTGCGTTCTTCATGTCAGTTTCAATGTTTGCTGCAGGCTCATACAAAGTAGTTTCTGTAACGGGAAAAGTTACTTTTGAAGCTGCTCCAGAAACATGGAAAAATGTTGCGGTTGGTCAGGAGCTTTCTGCTTCTACTGTATTAAACACAAGCCTTAATTCTAGCGTTGTAATTGCTTTGGACGATGGAAAAGAAATTACAATTAAAGCTATGCAGAAGGGAACTGTGGACAGTCTCGTTGGAGTTGCATCTAACAAGGGACTTAAGAAGTCTGGTGGAATCAAGAGTTCTTCACTCGATGATGATATCGAAGGTCGCAGCAAGGGAACAGCAACAGCTTCTTCTCGTGCTAGTGATGCAAAAGAAGATTTGGATTGGGATGACTAATTTATCCTAAATAATAATCAGAAATCCTGCATGGGTTGGTATATCTATGCAGGATTTTTTTTTAAAAAGTGTCATTTTCGGGCTTACCGGAAATCTATTTAAGAGAGTTTTATATGTTAAAAAAATATTTGTATTTAATTATTCCTTTTTTGGCAACAGCTCTTTGTTCACTGCTTGCCCTTAGTTCACTGGATCTTAAAGTTGCAGACTGGTTCCAGCGCCCCTTAAAATCAACAGAAGAAAGCAGAAACGTTATTATGATTAATGTTGATGATACAGCCATTGATCAGATTGGCTCCTGGCCATTCTCACGCGACGTTTATGCCGATTCCCTTATTACCCTTCGTGAACTTGGAACCGAAGCGGTTGTATTCGATTTAAGCTTTGTAGATAAAAGCCAGGCTAAGATTGATGAACGTTATGTAGGCGAAACTTTGCCGGATTACGTTGATGAAAACTTTGAAAGCCTTGATGAAACTATAATTGGTGTTCTTGGTCAGTATGCCGATGGTTCTTTGCAGCCGGAAGATGCTGAAGATGTGGCAATGGAAATGCTCTATACTACCGAAAGCATCAAAAATAGTCTTAAAATTAATATTTCGCATATTATGGAATCGCAGGATGCAGCTTTTGCGACTGCCTTAAAATATTTTGATAATTCCTTCCTTACTCTTACTTTTGATGATCAGACAGAAATCTCTGATGAGCAGAAGGAATATCTTTCAAGCTATATTGCTTTAGACAATATAGAAGTTAAAAACGATACAAAAACACCGGAATACACTAATGTACTTCCTGCTATTTCTGATTTTATGGTAAAGGCAAAGAAGGCAGGTTTTGTTAATGCAGACCCAGATAAGGATGGTTATTTGCGTCGCATTCATCTTGTCTTTAAGTATAACGGTAAGTATTACGGTCAGCTTGTATTTGTACCTATTCTTCAGCATTACGGAAATCCTAAGGTTATCGTAAAGGATAAGGAAATCATTCTTGAAAACTGCCGTATTTCTGACACAATAACAAGAAATATACGAATCCCTCGTGCTAAAGACGGTTCTGTACTCGTTAAATATCCTAAAAAAGAATATCTGGACTATAACGAAATAGGTTTGTGGAATATATACAGGCTTTCAAAAACTACCGAAAGTGCACTTGCATATAATCTTCAATATTTGAGCGAAAACGGTTATTTTGATTATTGTGATGATGAAGATAATCCTTTTGACGCTTACAGTAATGCTTCTTATGTAAAAGATTCTCTTTTGAATCAGGAAGATGATTTTACATTTGATGATTATCTTAATTATCGTCAGTTATTCTTTACTGCTTTTGAAAATTATTTAAATGGTGGTTATGAAGCAGCTCTTTGCGAAGATTATCCTGATATGGCCGATGAAATTACAAAAACCTTTGAAGAATGTCGAAGGGTTTTTGCAGCTTTCCTGGATTCACGTCAGAAAGTTACCGACAAGGTTAAAGATGCTATCTGTATAGTAGGAACTGTTGCCACAAGTACTTCGGACTATGGCTTGAACCAGTACGAAGAGCATTATCCTAATCCTGGTGTTCACTATACTATTGCAAACCAGCTTTTGTCTCAGGATTTTGTTGATGACGCCGCAATCTGGCTTTCTATTCTGCTTGCCTTGATTATCTGTATTGTTTACAGCTTTGCAACTCACAGAATTAAGGGTACGGGCCATCAGATTATTGCAGGTGGTAGCTTTATTGTTGCTACTATCATTGTATTCCTGCTCTTCTTTATGCTTACAAGATGCTATATCGGCGTTGTTGTTCCGCTTACTTCGCTTTTTATCACTTTCATTTCAACTACTATTATAGGCTTTGTAACAACTTCTAAAGACAAAAAGTTCATTACAAATGCCTTCAGTCAGTGTCTTTCTAAGGAAGTAGTTGATGATATCGTTGCAAATCCTTCTTCTTTCAAGCTTGGTGGTCAGCGACTGGAAATGACGGCTATGTTTACCGATATTCAGAAGTTTTCTGCCTTTAGTGAGCTTCTTACCGCTTCTCAGCTTGTAGCACTTTTGAACTTCTACCTTACAAAAATGTCTAATATCATCATGGATGAACGCGGTACGGTAGATAAATACGAAGGAGATGCTATTATTGCCCTTGTTGGTGCTCCTGTAAAAATGGATGATCATGCTCCTCGTGCCTGTGCAGCTGCAATTAAGATGAAAAAAGCCGAAGTTGAAATGAATAAATATATCCGCGAGGTTGCCGCTGCCGAAAAACCTGAAGATATGGAAGATGACCTTTACGCTGCATTTAAGGCAATGGTGGATAATAATAAGACTCTTTTCACCCGAATTGGCTTGAACTCTGGAGAAATGATTGCCGGTTATATGGGTTCAGAAAACAAAAAGAACTACACTATGATGGGTAATAACGTAAACCTTGCAAGCCGTCTGGAGGGTGTAAACAAGCAGTACCGAACCGGTGGTATTATGATAAGCGAAGCTACCAGAAATCTTTTAGGAGACAAGTTCCTTGTGCGAAGTCTGGACCGTGTACGCGTAGTAAATGTTAATACACCAATCCGTCTTTACGAGCTTTTGGACGAAAAAGAGCTTGCCAGTGCAGAACAGATTGAATATGTTGCTGAATGGGAAGAAGCTTTAAAGATTTTTGAAGCCCGCGAATACGTAAAAGCAGGGGAGATGCTTAAGAAACTGCTTGAAAAGAATCCAAGAGACTCTGTAGCACGCTATTATGTCTCTTTAATCGACAATTTCTTTGCAAAAGGCACCTATCCAACAGAAAAAGATGATGTTGGTGTTGCTTTTGACGAGAATGAGTTTGTTTTCAAACTCTTGCAGAAATAGTGTATTTAGGTTTGACAAACATTCTTTAACAAAATATAATTATTTATACTTATAAATTCGTAGTACTATGCCGATAAAATAAGAGTATAAATATTTTATATTTCTGACTTTTCGGAATGTATAAAGTTTCAAGGAGTTTTGCATGAAAAGGAGACTAAAGGTCTTATCAAGTCTTGTTTGTCTTTTTGTGATTGGATTGCCTGCATTCAGCCAGCCAAGTTCAAGAAGCATCGAGACTTTTGTTATGGACACATTTGATGCTGCTAATGGACAGGAGTATCTGTACAAGGGTGAAAGCTTTAATTGGGACTGGGCTGTAAATGCCAGCCGTTTTGTTGCTGACGGATTCCCTGTATGGAATTATTACGAAGGTATTCCTAATTCCTTGAAGCAGTTGTTCAAAGGAAATGGTGCTGAGCACAAGGTTTTTGGTGTAAAAACCAGCTTTAACCGCAAGGGCGATAACTGGTTTGAGGTTTATCCAACACAGGATGGAAAACCTTTTGAGATTCCTTTTATTGGCGATGTAAGCACTATAGATTTTTGGGTTTGGGGTGCAAACTATAATTATTCTCTTGAAGTGCTTGTTCGCGATGCTGTAGGCCGTATTCACGTTCTTCAGTGCGGCTATCTTAATTTTAAGGGATGGAAAAACATAATTGTAAATGTACCTGGTAGAATCCAGCAGCATTCTCACATGCGTTCTGGTCCTGAAAGCCTTACTTTTGTTGGTTTTAGAATTAGAACAGATGCAGAAGAGTTTGTTGATGATTATGTAATCTTCTTTGACCAGATTAAATACACTTCTAATTCACTTGCATACATCTATGATGGATATGAGTTGAATGACATTGACTTTAGCGATGCTCAGGGTGGAAATAACAACCAGAGTGGCCAGAGCCGACAGAAGAGTGGTACAAGAAAATCTTCATCATCAGATGATGACGTTCAGTATGTAGGAGATGATGCAAAATGAAAAAAATAATTGCTTTATTATTAATTGCTTTTACAGCTACTGCTGTTTTTGCTCAGAGTGTCTACGAATCAAATCCAGAGACTGTTGGTGCAGATTCTGCAATGATGTCTTTGCGCGAGATTTCTGTTGATAAGTTTGAGCGTGAAGGTTCATGGTATGTTCATATTTCTTCTGATGATGGTGTTATTGCCGGTCGTCTTTTTGATGGTTCACCAATAATGAAAGATCCTCTTCCTGGTGAAGATGAAAGCGAAGATACACAGGTCCTTGGTGTACGCGTAGACTTCTTCCGCCGTGGCTTGGATTCATTTACAATCACAGCAGGTCGTCCACTTCCAATTGAAGGAACTGTAAAAACAATTTCTATGTGGGTTTGCGGACGTAATCAGGATCATGAAATGTATGTAATGGTTCAGGACTATTTTGGAAGAAATTACGAGCTTTATCTTGGAAATCTTGGATTCAGCGGATGGAAAAAGCTTACTTGTGTAGTTCCACCTAGCCTTGATGGTGAACACGGAATTGTACAGAGCAGTGCCTATTACGGAGACAAACCAGGTCTTAAGATTCTTGGCTTTAGAGTAAACTGTAATCCAATGCAGGCTAGGGGTTCATATTACCTCTATCTTGACGACCTTCGTGCTGTAACCGATCTTTATGATATGGAAAACCACGATGAAGATGACATGCTTGATGACTGGTAATCTTCAAATTAACTAATGCAAAATCAGGACAGCTCTTCGGGGCTGTCTTTTTTTATAAGTTACTGTGTTTTTTATGTTACCAAAACTATTCTCGAACGTTATATATTGGATACAGGTAATTATATTTATTGGGAGAAAT
>JAEEGH010002521.1_pt1 | contig 49419 bp, 48 predicted proteins | sample 9134181 | NCBI WGS metagenome assembly JAEEGH01 (sample SAMN16246544, study PRJNA631951) | gut metagenome | biome: gut microbiome; feature: rumen; material: DP-attached | host: Bos | place: Iran: Karaj | collected 2018-10
CAGAGTGCAAGCAGAGAAATTATCAGACATACAAGAACAAGAAGAACAACACAGAGAGGCTCGAGCTCAAGAAGTTCTGCCCTTTCTGCCGCAAGCATACAATTCACAGGGAATCTAAATAATCCCGAGGGACTTTTAAGATGGCTGACAATAAGGGTAATATTTTCCAGCGCATCGCGAAGGGTTTTACAGACGTAATCGCGGAGCTGAAGAGAGTCACATGGCCCACAAAGGATAAGCTCGCGAAGACATCCGCGGTTGTTCTGCTGGTCATCGCGTTTTTCGCTGTCTATCTTACGATCATCGGATCCGGCGGACGCTGGGTTCTCGATAAGATCGGCTTCTACAATATCGTAGAGACCACTGCGACAGAGACTGCTGAGACAACAGCAGCAAGTGAGACAACACCTGCTTCCGAGACTACAGCCGCTTCGACAGAGTCAAGCGCAGGCTGATAAGTCTCCAAGATACTTAGGAGTTATATAAATGCCGGATAACAATGAAGCCAAGTGGTACATAATCCATACCTTCGGCGGTTATGAGAAGAAGGTAAAGACTTCTATAGAGAACTACGCAAGGGCCCAGGGGATGGAGAATATCATCCAGCAGGTCTATCTGCCTATAGATATCGTCGTTGAGACGAAGAACGGCAAGCGTAAGGAAGTTGAGAAGCTCAGATTCCCCAACTACCTGTTCCTGAAGCTTGTTTTCGGCAATAATGACAAGGTTGACAAGGACCTGTGGTACAAGATCCGCAACACCAACGGCGTTACGGGTTTCGTAGCACCCGATCCCAACAAGCCGTCCCCGATGACGGAAGAGGATCAGATAAAGATGGGCCTCATCGTTCCCGTGAATGTCGAGGTCGATTACAAGGTCGGCGATCTCATCATCATCACCGACGGTCCTTTCAAGGACAGCAAGGCTGTCGTTAAGGACATCAACGAAGAAAAGCAGCAGGTTACCGTTACGGTCTCCATGTTCGGCCGTGAGACGCCTGTAACGCTCGACTTCATCAAGGTAAGAAAAGTCTAATCAGTTTATTATTGGCCTACGGGCCATTGATAATAAAAATCTATTTGGGAGGTGGCCAGTATGGCTAAGAAAGTCACAGGTTATGTAAAGCTTCAGATACCTGCAGGCAAAGCAACACCCGCGCCGCCGGTCGGACCAGCTCTTGGACAGCACGGTATCAACATCGCCGGCTTCGTCAAAGAGTTCAACGAGAGAACAGCTAAGGACGCAGGTCTCATCATTCCTGTAATCATTACAGTTTATGCAGACCGTTCGTTCACGTTCATCACGAAGACTCCGCCGGTACCGGTTCTTCTTAAGAAGACTGCAAAGATCGAGAAGGCTTCAGGACGTCCGAACACGGAGAAGGTTGCTACAGTCACAATGGATGACTGCAGAGAGATCGCTAAGATCAAGATGCCTGACGTTAACGCGTCCGATGTAGAGGCATGCGCAAGGATGGTTGCAGGTACTGCACGTTCCATGGGCATCATCGTTAAGGATTAAGAAAGGGGAACGTAAGCTATGAATAAAGGCAAAAGATATGCCGAGCTTGCAAAGCTTGTAGACAGATCCGTTCTCTATGATCCTACAGATGCTGCCAAGCTCGTATGCGAGACAGGTAAAGCAAAGTTTGATGAGACAGTAGAGCTCCACGTCCGTTTGGGCGTTGACTCACGTCACGCTGACCAGCAGGTCAGAGGCGCTGTCGTTCTTCCTCACGGAACAGGCCGTACAAAGAGAGTCCTCGTACTCGCTAAGGGCCCCAAGGCTGATGAGGCACAGGCAGCAGGCGCTGATTTCGTCGGTGATGACGATATGATCAACAAGATCCAGAGCGAGAACTGGTTCGATTTCGACGTTATCGTTGCTACCCCTGACATGATGGGTAAGCTCGGTAAGCTCGGTAAGGTTCTCGGTCCTAAGGGACTCATGCCTAACCCTAAGGCTGGCACAGTTACAATGGATGTTGCAAAGGCTGTTAACGAAGTTAAGGCCGGTAAGATCGAGTACAGACTCGACAAGACAAACATCATCCACTGCCCGATCGGAAAGGTTTCTTTCGGACCTGAGAAGATCGAAGAGAACCTCAAGGCTCTCATGGATGCCATCATCAAGGCTAAACCGGCTGCAGCAAAGGGCCAGTACGTAAAGAACTGCTCCATTGCTACAACGATGGGCCCCGGAATCAAGGTTAACGCTCAGAAGTTCGTCTGATAACCTTGACTAACTACAATTAAATACCCATCCTGCCAAAGACAGCGGGTGAGGTCATTGAAATGTGATCTCTGAAATGTCCGTTCAACGGACGGCCGGCCGAGGAAGGAGCTTTTAATTCTTAATGGATTAATCTGTCCCCCTTGGTTTGAACCGCTAGGCTCGAAGCACAGGGGGTTTTTAATAGCAATAAAATAAGGAGGAAAAACCAGTATGCCCAGTGAAAAGATTCTGGCAGCTAAGAAGCAGCATGTTGAGGATCTCACATCTGCGCTCAAGGGTGCTACAACATACGTTTTCGTAGCTACCCGCGGACTTACTGTAGCTCAGGACACAGAGATGCGTGCAGAGCTCCGCAAGGCCGGCGTAAAGTTTGAAGTCATCAAGAACACTGTTCTCAGACGTGTATTTGCTGATCTTGGCTTTGAAGGACTTGATGATTTATTCAAGGGACCTACAGCAGTAGGTTATTCTGATGACATCATCGCTCCTGCAAAGGTTCTCGCAAAGTATGCCGAGGACATTGAGCCCATGGAGATCAAGGGCGGAATCATTGACGGTAAGGTTGCTTCCGTAAACGAAGTTATCGCACTGTCCAAGGTACCGGATCCGGCAACACTCCAGACACAGGTTGCTTACTCTTTGCTTTTCCCTTTTACAAAGCTCGCTATGCTTGTAAAGGCAGTTGCAGAGAAGAAGCAGGAAGAAGGCGGCGAGGCAGCTCCCGTAGCAGCACCCGCAGCAGAAACAGCAGCAGTTGAGGCGCCCGCAGAGGCTCCCGCAGAAGAAGCTGCACCCGCGGAAACACCCGCAGAGTAATTAGCTAAATTATTATAGGAGGAAACTTAAAATGGCTAGTGAGAAAGTTACAAGCATTCTTGAAGAAATTAAGGGTCTCTCAGTAATCGAGCTTTTCGATCTTGAGAAGGCTATTGAAGAGGAATTCGGCGTATCCGCAGCAGCAGTAGCAGTATCTGCAGGTGCTGGCGCAGGCGCTGGTGCAGCAGCAGTTGAGCAGACAGAGTTCACAGTTATGCTCAAGAGCTTCGGCGATTCCAAGATGGGCGTTATCAAGGCAGTTAAGGATGTTCTTGGTATGGGCCTTAAGGAAGCAAAGGAACTCGTTGAGAAGGCACCTGTTGCCCTCAAGGAGAACGTTTCTAAGGAAGAGGCTGATGACCTCATGAAGAAGCTTGATGGTTGCGGCGCTGAGCTCGAGCTCAAGTAATTCTTAATAACTTTAGAATTGACTTTCAAAGGGTTGTCTCAATGAGACAGCCCTTTTTCTTTACCAAGTTTTAACTCGAATTCAAATAACGCTTCTGCTATTATTCATTTATGAGAACGGATGAGAACACATTTGAATTTTTATATTACGAGGAGCTGAGGCTGATCCCAGGGATATTCAGATGCACCAAAGCCGGATTCGCGATAGCTCTTATCATAATGGCGATATCCGCTGCTTCAGGGGCATTCTTCATCTCGAAGGCTACCCAGGCCTTTAACGGTGATCTTCCGGTGGGGAGCCTTTCTGATGCAGACTACATGATCTTTGTGTTCTTCTGCATTCTGGTCTTTGCATTGGCATTGATCTGGCTTTTAGTATGCAGACATTATGAGAGCACCGCATATAAGAAAGCGTCAAAACTTGCGGGGATGGTCTTACTTGATGAACATCACAAAATGCTTGTGACATGGAAGGAACGGAAGTCATGTCCGGGGGATTATTGATCTATGGAGAACGATGATACTTTTAATTTCCTTTTCAACGACGAGTACGAGAAATTACCCAAGATTTTAAAGTTCACAAAAAAGCGCTATAAGATAACGCGTACGATCATGCTCGTCCTTCTCCCGGTCGTTTTCATTCTTACAACTATTTTTTCCTATACATGCAAGACGGAATTGGTGCCCTCTCTTCTTCAACAGAGCACCGTCGGAACATATCAGCTGATAAACACATATGAATACGGTTACCTGATTGCTGCCTTGATCTGTGCTATAGTGATAGCACTGCTCGGCGGATGGATGATCATAGCAAAGGCATTTGAGAAGCGTGCTTATAAGAGAGCCTCGCATCTGTCTAACATGGTCTATCTTGAAGAACGGCATAAGCAGGCCAGAATATGGTCTGAATGGAAATCGAAGAACGACGATTACTGATAAAGGGGATAACCGGTAATATCTATGGGGAATGACGATAATTTCAATTTTCTGTTCAACGAGGCACGCGAAAAGATCCCGTGGCTGTTCAGGTTCACAAGGAGGCGCTATAAGATCGCGCTTATAGTCATGCTTGTCTCATTCGTAATAATGCTGATCATGACGACGGTCTTTTACAACAGTGCCCAAATGGAAATTGTTCCGTCCACTATGCCTGCATCTACTTTAGGAGCGCAAAGAATTATCAACGACTACGAATACGGATGGCTTATACCGGTCTTCGTTTTTGCGGGTTTTGCGGCTTTGATCAGCGGCTGGATCCTCATCGCCAGGGCACTGGAGAAGAGAGCTTTCAGAAAAGCAGCAGATCTTAACAACAGGATCTTCCTTTCCGAACGTCACAGAATGGAAGTCGAGTGGCAGAACTGGAAAATGGAGAACAGAGATTATTAACCATGTTCGCTAGGTCCTCGCGCTTCGCGGCTGCGGAAACGCTCACATGATTAATAATCTCTTTTTCGATGAGGAAGCGTTTACGATCAATAATCTCTTTATCACGGCAAGTAATCAGAGTAATCATCTATTACCGAAAATAAGTAAAAACTATAACTTCTTTTCTTCTTATTTCTATTGACTTTGAAACAATGCGTGGTTATAATTTCAAAGCAACTTTTATGGCGGCATAGCTCAGTTGGCCAGAGCGTCCGGTTCATACCCGGCAGGTCGTAGGTTCGAATCCCACTGCCGCTACCATAAAAGGCCCGTTGGTCAACCGGCTAAGACGTCGCCCTTTCACGGCGGAGTAACGAGTTCAACTCTCGTACGGGTCACCAATGGTACCATAGCCAAGTGGTAAGGCATGGGTCTGCAAAACCCTGATCCCCAGTTCAAATCTGGGTGGTACCTCCAAAGCGTCGCTTTTCTTACAAAGCGACGCTTTTTTTACACAAATAATCAGAGTAGAATATTCGAGTTAAAGAATAAAAAGAACAACCGAAGGATGAGGTTTACATGAGAGACGATATCAAGGAATTACTCAAGAGATATGACGAGATCGGCGCTTTGATCCTGGAGCAGAAGCTCGATGAGTTCGGCGACCAGCTGGACCAGAAGCCTGAAGATGTCGACGATGCGACATACGAGGAATATATCCAGCGTCTTGCAAAAGAAGAGACCGAAGAAGCTACCGCCAAGCTCGAGAACGAGCCTGACGAGAAACTCGGCAACAAGTCCATGAGACAGATCTTCGACGAGCTTTCTTTCGACGAGAAGACCGAAGCCCTTGAATACAGTGCTCTGAACCTCGACAGAGGCGCACCTCAGTCGCTTTCAGACAGCATCGCTACAGAGCCTGCCGACCTGGTAAGAGATTACTGCGGCAGAGTTATCGGCGAGTGCGCATGGACCGAAGACGAGCTTACTGATGAGAATGTCCTTTTCGAGATGCAGTTCCAGAAAGCGATCGCATGCTTTGACGTCCTCACCAAGATGAAGGAACCTTGCTTCATCCAGGCAGTTTTAGACCGCTACATGAGCTATGGTAAGACCCGTGAGTTCGTCGCAGAGTCTATCGCAAAGTATATCGAAGCATTCCCTGAAGTATCCGAGCCTTTCCTTATCGGCATTATCGAGAGCAACGTCGATTCCGGTCTTGAAGGACCTTGTGAGGATGTTGTCATCATGCTCACAGAGATCGGCAAGGAGCACAAGACAGAAGAGATCTACCAGACCCTAAGACACGCATTCAGATACATGACAAACAAGATCTATGCTGTCATCTGCCTCGCTGATTACGGCGACGACCGAGCAGTCTCAATGTTCAAGAATTACATCAACAGGAATCAGAAGACCATCGAAAGAGACCTGTTCTACGAGATGATGTCTGCAATCCAGCATTTAGGCGGCGACATTTCCGACATCCAGGATCCTTTCGGAGATTTTCAGAAGAAACAGGGCAAACACTAATGAGTTTTAAGTATGGAAGATCAGAGAAGCTCGAGAATCTCTTGGGCATCTTAAGAGACTTCTCAGATAGCGAAAAAATAATGTTCGGCCAGCAGAACTGCGGCCACATCGGCGTGTCCATAAACGCAACAGACGGCACCGAATCCGACTGCAAGAACCTTACAGGCAGCCACCCCGCCGTCGTAGGCGTCGACACACTGAGTTTCTTAGGCTACGAAGGCAAGATGAACGACCTTATTACGGTGATAAAGAACATGCACCGCCAGGGCCTTATAGTCACATTGTCTGCTCATATGCCGAACTTCACATTAGGCGGCGACGAATTCTACGATTACTCGCCCAACTACACAGACGGCGACTGCGGCAGAAGGATCCTGCCGGGCGGCGACCTCAACGGCAAATACAAGAGATTCCTTGACCTGATAGCCGAATTTGCCGGAAGCTGCATCGACGTTGAAGGCGAGAAGATCCCCATGATCTTCCGTCCCTTCCACGAATGCAACGGCGACTGGTTCTGGTGGGGCAAGAGCTACATGACCGATGAGGAATTCATCGAACTGTTCAGATTCACAGTCGACTATCTCATAGGCGACAAAGGCGTCGACAACCTCGCGGTCTGCTATTCGCCCAACGGCTTCATCAACAATGAAGACGAGTATCTCTCCAGATACCCCGGCGACGAATACATAGACATCATGGGCCTCGACCTTTATAACGACAAGCCTCACAAGGGTGACGGCTTCTTCCAGAAACTGACCTCATCTCTTAATGTTGTTTACGACATCTCTAAAGAGAAAGGCAAGATCTTGGCGCTCACCGAGATCGGCTACCGTTCGCTTGAGACAGAGAACGGTTATTTCGAAGGCTTGGCACCGATCGACAATACCGTTCCGGACTGGTTCACCCAGCTTCTCAATGCGCTGATCTCCACCGAGAGCGGCAGAAGGCTGGCTTACATGGCCACATGGGCAAACTTCTCAGACACGCAGTTCTGGATACCGTTTGCCACAGAAGATTTCAGACACGAGATGTGCACTGACTTTATAAGATTTGTTGAAGACAGCCATATCCAGATGGCTCCCGTATTTGATTTCAACGCGAGGGTCTGATAGTATCATCTTTGTTTTAAAGTCTTTGCGGGTTTAACTCAGTTGGTAGAGTGTCAGCTTCCCAAGCTGAATGTCGCGAGTTCGAGCCTCGTAACCCGCTCCAAGACAAAAACTCTCTCTCCGGACTTGCGTCCCCGGATGCTTTGCATCCATGCGGAATCGTCTGAAGAGAGAGTTTTTGTTTATCCATCACCGGAATGTTCCGGTCCGCAAACGCAGCTCGCGCCCCTTTCCGCCGGCCTGCAAACCTTGTCCGCGCCCCCGGAAATTCTGTCCGCCGGCCGACAACCCCAGCCTGCGTCCCCCAAAAACTCTTTCTACCGCCGACAACCCCAGCCCTCGACTCTGTCCGCCGACAATGTCTACATAAAAATCGACAGGATACTTACGGGTTATGCCCAAAAACAGGACTAAACCGACAAGATGTTACAAAAATCTGCAAAAAACCTGCAGGAAAGCACTGAAAAACCCTCAAAAAACCGACAAGAAAATATACTCCAGAAACTGATATAAAAAACCCCAAAAAGCAGTAAAATGAACTTATACCAAATCCAAGGAGGATTGATTTATGCAGAAGTATGTATGCTCTTTATGCGGCTACGAATATGACCCCGAGGTCGGCGATCCTGATAGCGGAATTGCACCCGGCACAGCATTCGAGGATATCCCTGAGGATTGGGTATGCCCTGTCTGCGGCGTAGGCAAGGAGAACTTCCAGCCCGCATAATTCACTAAAAGGAGAATCAGCGGGCTCGTGTGGAAAGACTATACGGGCCCGCTTTTTAATTTCCATGGCAGAAGTAAATAAGGCAGCAACAAGAGAAAAAACGATCGTTAGGACCGGAATCATAGGTATCGTGGCAAATGTTTTGCTCGCATCCTTCAAGGCCCTTGTTGGTGTTGCCGTCCATTCGACAGCCATGGTCCTTGATGCCGTTAACAACTTCAGCGACGTCTTATCGTCACTGGTAACTATCATCGGCACCAAGATCGCATCCAGAAAGCCTGATAAGAAGCATCCTCTGGGCCACGGCAGAGTTGAGTATCTGGCTCAGATGATAATTGCCGCCCTCATCCTTTATGCGGGCATCACGGCGCTCTGGGAATCCATTAAGAAGATCATTAATCCCGTTGATCCGGAACACTCTGCGATCTCTCTTATTCTTATCTCAGTTGCGATCGTTGTTAAGATCGTTTTGGGCCTTTATGTAAGAAAGCAGGGAAAGAAAGCCAAGTCAGACCTTCTTATCTCATCCGGTACGGACGCACTTTTCGATGCCATATTATCAACAGCCGTCCTTATCTCCGCGATCATCCTTCTTATCTTCAAGTTCAATATCGAAGCTTATGTCAGCGTCATCATCGCCGTCTTTATCCTTAAGGCAGGCATCGAGATCATTATCGAAGCAGTTGATGACATGCTCGGCCACAGGGTCGAGGTCGAATACACCAAGAAGCTTAAGGAGAGCGTCTTATCATTTGATGAGGTCTATGGCGCTTACGATATAGTTCTTCATAACTACGGTCCCGACAGATATCTCGGCTCGGTCCATGTCGAAGTCGATGACAGGATGACCGCCGACAAGATCGATTCGCTGACAAGAAATATCACTCAGAAGGTCTTTGAAGACACGGGCATCTTCCTTACGGCCGTCGGTATTTATTCCAATAATTCCTCCAACGAGCATCTCATGAAGATGCGAAAAGATATTACCCGTCTCGTTGTTGACCACAAGCACGTCCTCCAGCTTCATGGCTTCTATGTCGATGAAGAGAAGAAGAGGATCACATTTGATGTGGTCGTTGATTTCGATGAGGAAGACAGGGAAGGCCTTATCAAGCACATTATCAGCGATGTCAAAAATGCTCTGCCGGAATACGAGGTTGCCGTCGCTCTGGACAGCGATATAAGCGACTGATTACCAGTAAATTAAAGCGAAAACCCCAATTCCGCTCCCAAACCTCCATTTATTTATAATACGCTTTGTGTTACTATGCTTCTGTTTAATCACGGGGAATTACATAAGCAGGTGGTATTTTGGGTACTTCATTAAAACTACGTAAGAATTACGGAATCTTAAAGTGTGTCGTTTTAGGTCTTATCACGGCGCTTCTTACTTTCGGCTTTTTCATTATCCGCTACGGCGGCGTGCTCACTATAAGTGACGACTTTAACAGCCAGCAGCTGACTTTCGCGCAGGCTGCATGGAATGCCATACATAATGGTGGCGGCGGCCAGTGGACCTGGAATCTCGATCTCGGTTCATCTGTTATAACGGGCTTCGGCTTTTATAACCTGGGCAGCCCTTTTTACTGGATCTTCCTGCTGTTCCCTAAGGGTTCTTTCCCTTATCTCGTTGGTCCTTTGTATATCCTTAAGTATGTGGTCGCATGCGTTACTGCATATATCTATTTAAGGCTTTTCACAAATAAGGACTCCAAGTACGATTATGCGGTCGTCGGAGCGCTCATCTATGCGTTCTCCGGCTTCCAGGCAGTAAATCTCATGTTCTTCCATTTCCACGACGTAGTGGCATTCTTCCCTCTTTTGCTCTGGGGAATTGAGACATTGGACGATAAGAAGAAGAGACCGTGGTTTATCCTGGCCATCTTCATCAACTGCCTCATCAATTACTTCTTCTTCATCCAGGAAGTAATCTTCATGGTCATCTACTTCCTCTTCAGATTCTGGGGAGAGCCCGTCAAGGATATGCTGAAGAAGATAGGCACATGCATGCTCTGCGGCATCTTCGGAGTCGCAATGGCATCTTTCCTGTTCATTCCGAGTGTTCTTTATATCAAGGGCAATCCGAGAAGTGAGATGGCGCTTTACTTAAAGAATTTCGTTTTCGATTCCAAGGCGCTTTTACACCTCATCAAGGGCGCTCTGCTCCCGGGCGATGTAATGCCTGCCAACAGCGCGGTCATTTTCCAGAACTGGGATTCACCTTCATGCTATATGCCTTTGTTCGGCCTTTCATGCGTTTTCGCATTCGTCGGCAAGGACAAGAGCTGGATGAAAAAGCTCCTGATATTCCTTGCTGTCGTCTCGATCTTCCCGTTCATGACATCAGGCTTCCTGCTCTTTACGGCGGTCTACCAGCGCTGGTGGTACATGCTCGTCCTCATCATGGCGCTTGCTACCGTTAAGGTTCTCGAGCAGCCTAAGGAATATTCAATGTCCAAGGGCATTATCATCTACGTCATAGCGACGACGGTATTCTTCCTTGCGATCAAGTATGTGGCCTTCAACTCCCTTAAGGAACAGATGGTCTTCTACAATGACAGATTCACTTATTTCTACATAATTGCTGTGGCAGGCCCCGTCCTTCTTGATATTCTCCTCAGGGCTGACAAGTTTAAGTATGGTATCGTTCTGACTTCCACAGTGGTCCTCTGCGCCCTTACAACGGGCATTACGCTGTTCTATTACAAGGACGATAACACGAAGGAGTATCTTAACAAGTACGAAGCTGCGATCTATCTCAAGCCTATCGACGATCAGTACAGATATAACACCAGAGACAACGTTTACACACTTACTGGCGGCGCTGCAGGCTTCGGGTGCTTCAGTTCGACGATCGAGAACTCCGCGCACGAACTCAACATCCTTCTCGAAGTTGATACGAACAACTCAAGCCAGGGAAGGATCAAGATCCTGGGACTCCCGGAACTCCTCGGAGGCAAATACGCCATTACGACAGACGGCACCTCAGGCAATATCGTTGACCAGGTAAGCTATAAGGACACAACGCTTTATGTAAAGGAAGGCACGGCTTTCCCCATTGGCTTTGCGATGGATAAATATATCTATGCCAATGAGCTTTCGAAGATCCCTTTTGAAAAGCGCGGCATAGCATTAATGAATGCTGCGGTGATAATGCCTTCTGACACAGCCAAGGTCGATCCCGGCATGACACATATTAATCCTGCCGACATTGATTACGATAAGTCCGTTGAAGAGATGGCAGGCGAAGCTGTGAAGAATTCCGTAAAGAATTTTACAAGGGATAATCACGGCTTTAAGTGCACGACTGATTATGCACAGGATACCTATGTATACTTCTCCGTTCCGAACGACGACGGCTGGACAGCAACGATCGACGGACAGAAAACAGGCATTATCAATTCCGGCGGAATGATGCTCCTTAAGGTCCCTATGGGCCAGCACTCTGTTGAGTTCAGCTACCAGACAAGCGGATTTAAGACCGGAATCGCGCTCTCGGCAATCTCCTGGGCCGCTTTTGCAGGACTTTGGATCTTCGGTGCCGTAAAGTCCCGTAAGGCCGGAAAGGAGAGCAAATAATGGGCAAATTGGATCTCAAAAAACTTAAGAACAACCGCACGGTAATAATCCTTGAGATCGTGTTCCTCTTAGCTCTCGCAGCTTTAGGCATCTACACATGCATCTTCAGCAGGGCCGTGGCTTTCAATGCTTCCAAATATGTCGTCTGGTCGGCAGAGCAGGGCATGGAATGCAAGATCGAGGGCATCGAGACATCCGAAGATGCCGGCAAATACTATCTTGAGATCAAGGGCTGGGTAATCGAGAGATATGTCGAATCCAAGTCTTCAGATACGATCAGGGTCGTCTTAAAGGACGCTGATACCGGCAAATACTACTTCATTCCCACCAGAAGGGCATCCAAAGCCAGCATTACAAGGCAGTTCTACGATGGAACGACTTACGATGACTGCGGTTTTGAAGCTAAAGTCCGTCTCGGGAAAGAACTCAGCGGCAACGCGAGCGAATATGAAGTATTCATCTATGTGAGCAACGGAAACGGCACCAAGCTGGTACAGACCGGTAAAGGGGTAGTTTCCTGGCTTACAGGAAAATAAAACAGAACGATTTTTGATATATTGCCTGCTTTTATAAGTTCACGAAAAAACTTGTTGACAAAAACAAGGCTCGACCATATAATAATCAGGCACGCGGGATTAACTCAGTGGTAGAGTGTCACCTTGCCAAGGTGAAAGTCGCGAGTCCGAATCTCGTATCCCGCTCCACCTAAAAAGCCGTCTCAATCGAGACGGCTTTCTTATTTTCTACAGTTTATTTCCCGGTCTTTGCCTTTTTCTTAAACAGCAGCTTCTGGATAAGCTCTGTAAGTTTCTGTTCGCCGACGCCGAGCAGCACGGTAAGAATGATAACTCCTACAGCGTATACCAGCAGATCGTACCTTCCGGCCTTGATGGGAGATGTCTTATCGGTCTGCAGGAACCTGAGCGCTGTGAGCGCAGCCAGGTTCATGAGATACGTGTGGAGCGAATATTTGCCGAAGAACCTGGATACCGGATTGCTTACATGATATTTCATCATGAAGAGAACAATCGTGAATCCGAGCAGGAGAAATAACGGCACCTGGCAAAGATATGTCTTGATCTTCTCTTCGATGCCGGGCCCCTTGCCTGCAAATTCCGTCCAATAGCCGAACTTCATCTGTCCAAAGGATGAGAGCTTATAGAAGATCATCGTTATGACGAGGACGATATGGAACTTAAGGGCATAGAGCTTTTTGAAGAAAGCGGTGATCTCTTTTTCGAAGTATGCGAAAATAAGACCCGTGAAGAACGCCGGCGCTGAATTGACCCACCATTCGCCGCTGAACCACAGTGCCTTTTCTGCCTGCCACCACAAAGCTCTGGACGCCAGATGCGGCTTGACCCACCAGTTTGGATCGCCGTACCACCATGCGAAGTGTCCGTTGAAGCAGAAGCCGATGCCGAGAGCGATTATGAATACGAAGATAACAGCAAAGCTGACAGGGCGGTTCTTTATGAATCGGAAGCACAGGTAGAACATGAGATAAAGAACAGCGAGGACAATAGGGAACCATGCATATTCATTCATCATCGTAATGCCGGTAAAGTTTGCGATCCAGCGTTCCTTCGGCAGCTTGGCACCGGATATGAGCAGCAGGATGCCGTATACGATCACGTTAACGTAGAAAGGAACAACGATCGTCTTAACGATCCTGTTCCTGATAAAGCCTTTAAGATAGTTCTCCTTGGTGTTGAGGCTCTTGATAAGTCCGTAACCTGAGCAGAAAAAGAAGATCGCAACAAAGTAAGCGCCCGCATTAACAAAAGGCGAGAGCACCTTCTGATCCTGGAAGATCGCCTCCTGGGAGATATGGTGGAGTATTACACCGATAGCTGCAAAGCCTCTTAATGACTTCATAGCATCAAGGCCCGTGAAGTCATCGTTGAATTCAGCCTTCCTGCCGAACTTGTTGGTTCCGCCCCAGATGAAAAGGATCAGATAAAGATAGAACAGGACCTGTTCTGCGACAGACCATATGGTCATGCCTTTAAATATCTCTGCCATAACACACCTCTAATACATAACAATGCGTTTATTATCGCATTAAGGCAGAGACGAAAAAACCTGATAAATTCCACTTTTGCATACGATAAAAAGTGGTGGAAATGTGTTTCCGCTGTTTAACTTTTTGTCACCGGTTTCCTGTTTTTCGTTGTACAAAAAGTTTAACTGAGCCCTGATTTCAACTTTTTGTCACGGATTTTCCAATTTTGGTGATACAAAAAGTGAAACAGCCTTGGTGCTCTGTCAAGATAACGGACCTTGAACAATAGTTCCGACAGCAAAAAGCGGTGCCGCTCTGATGAACGACACCGCCTTTAAGTTTTATTTCTTTCCTTTTTTCTTTCCCTTAGGCTTTCAGGACTTAGGCTTGTCTTTCACGGGTGCAGCCTCTTTCTTGGCTTCAGCCTTAGCCTCGCCCTCAGCACCTTCGCCATCGTGTCTGAACATTGCCTTCTTTCTTGAGTAAACGTCGTCCTCGTCAGAGAGCAGTGAGGCTCTTGTGAAAGAAGCGGGCGCGACAGCGACCTTTTCGCGGAAGATCCAGCTGCGGATCTTATCGGTGAGCTTCTGCTCCAGTACGCCGCCTCCGACAGTCAGGAGGATTACGGCAATGGCGTTAACGAAGAGGTTATTGTATCTGCCGCCCATGTAGAAAGGTGACCATTCATCGTTGTACTGCATGAAGTTCATGAGCGTGATCGCTGCAAGGTTCATGAGGTATGTGTGGAGTGAGTACTTGCCGAAGAAACGTGTGATCGGATTGCTTACGTGATACTTCATGAGGAAGATGAATACCGTAACAGCCAGGATAAGGAACAGAGGTACCTGGCAGAAATATGTGGCGATCTTATTGCCGATCTCAGGTCCTTTTCTGTTGAATTCAGTCCAGTAACCGAATTTTGCCTGGCCAAAATCGGAGAGTGCGAAGCAGACTTCTGTGATAACAACAAGGATAAGGAAGCGCTTCCAGTAGTTCTCCTTGAAGAACTTGACGATCTTTTTCTCGTAGTTCGCGAAAATAAGACCCGTTAAGAATGCGGGAGCTGAATTGACCCACCATTCGCCGTGGAACCAGAAGATCTTCTCGCCCATCCACCACTTGGCTTCGTTTGTCCAGTAGTATTCGCTGCACCACCAGTTGTCGGGACCTGTCCACCATGCATAGTGGCCTTCGATCATGCAGCCGACGCCCATGAGGAGTATGAATGCGAAGATGATCGCAAAGCAAGCCTTGCGGTTTCTGACAAATCTGAATGTAAGGAAAAATACAAGATAAAGGATGGCGAGGACTATAGGGAACCATGCGTACTGGTTCATCATCGTGATGCCTGCGATATTGGTGATCCACTGCTCCTTCTCGAGATGGATCTTAAAGACGGCATAAAGTGCCGCATAGATCAAAACGTCAACATAGAAGGGGAGTACGATGGCCTTAACGATCCTCTTTTTGATAAATCCCTTAAGGTAGTTGGGCTTGGCGTCATAGCTCTTGAGAAGGCCGTAGCCGGAGCAGAAAAAGAATATCGCTACGAAGTAAGCGCCTGCGTTTACGAACGGAAGGAGGATTCCTTCCTGCTGGAATGTCTGCTGCTGTGAGATGTGGTGGAGAATAACTCCGATGGCTGCAAAGCCACGTAAAGACTTCATTGTCTCAAGACTTAAAAAGTCTTCGTTAAATTCGTTTTTCTTAAGAAGCTTATTGGATCTGCCCCAGATAAAGATACTTACGAAAAGAAGTGCGACTGCGAGATCGGCAAGATGCCACCAATGGATATCAGAAAGATGATTAAGTATAAAACTTGTCATAGACTACCTCGTCCCCAAATTCAATGTTCATATTGTCGCACAGTGCAGGAATATTGTATATTTATATTATCAACATATTTTGAAACAGTTGGGGGTGCAATATGAAAGGAATCATTCTCGCAGCGGGAAAGGGCACACGTCTCTATCCTATTACCAAGCCTGTATGCAAGCCGCTGCTTCCCGTTTACGACAAACCGATGATCTACTATCCGCTTTCCGTGCTTATGGAAGCAGGTATCAAGGATATCCTCGTTATTACTCCGCCAGATGACACAAAGCCGTTCGTAGACCTCTTGGGTGACGGCTCACAGCTCGGCATCTCGATCAAGTACATGGAGCAGAAGGTTCAGAGAGGTATCGCTGACGCCTTCATCATCGCCAAGGATTTTATCGGCACGGATTCTGTCTGCCTCGCATTGGGCGACAATATCTTCTATGGACCTTTCTTCAGAAGAAAGCTCAGAACGGCAGGAAGAAATGAAGAGGGCGCAGTCATTTTCGGTTACTATGTCGCAGACCCCAGAGCGTTCGGTGTCGTAGAGTTTGACGCTGACGGCAAGGCTGTATCCATCGAAGAGAAGCCCAGACATCCCAAGTCAAATTACATCGTTCCTGGCCTTTATTTCTACGATAACCAGGTCGTTGACATCGCAAGCAAGATCGAGCCTTCCGCAAGAGGCGAGCTCGAGATCACTTCCGTAAATGAGGAATACCTCAAGAGAGGCCAGCTCCACGTAATTCCTCTTGGCAAGGAGTTCTCATGGTTTGACGCAGGCAACCCGGACAGCCTTTATGAAGCTGCAGGCCAGATCAGAGCTGCTCAGAGATCAGGCCGAATGATCGGATGCCTTGAAGAGATCGCATGGCACAACAGATGGATCGCAAAAGAGCAGTTCCTCGAGATCGCACAGTCCATGTCCAAGACAAATTACGGCCAGTATCTTGAGTCTTTGGGCGAGGAGATCTGACACTCCGGCTGACCATTCGATTTTCCATAAATAGAATGTTATAATTGACATATGTCGTTTTCGCGGCATATGTCTTTTTTATTAGGAGCTTGAGAGAATGCCAAGGCCGGTAAGAGTCAGACGAGTTTGTGAGGAGCCTAAATACACCAGGTTTGTTCCGACAGGTGCGGATAAGATCGAAGCACAGGTCTTAACTATCGAGGAGTATGAGGTTATCCGTCATGTTGATTATCAGAAAATGACGCATGAGGAGTGCGCACGGCAGATGGCGATATCCAGAACCACGGTAACGGAGATCTATGAGACGGCAAGATATAAGATCGCCGATTCCCTGATCAACGGAAAGACATTATGCATAGAAGGCGGCAATTACAGAGTTTGCGAAGGGCACGAGTGCTGTATCGCAAAGAGCAGGCCCTGCGGCAATGAAGACTGCAGACACGATGAATAAAGGAGAGATATCATGGCTGAGATTATTTTAGATGACAGCAATTTCGAAGCAGAAGTATTAAAGAGCGATATCCCGGTTCTTGTAGATTTCTGGGCACCCTGGTGCGGCCCCTGCAAGATGCTCGGACCCGTCATCGCAGCTATCGCTGAGAAATATGACGGCAAGATCAAGGTAGGCAAGTACAATGTTGACGATTCAACAGAATATGCTGAGAAGTACTATGTCGAGAGCATTCCTGCCGTTAAGATCTTCAAGGGCGGCGAGATCGTGAACGAATCAATGGGATTTGTTCCCCAGCCCAAGATCGAGGCTCTTATCGAAGAGATACTCTAAAAGACAGACAGAATCTGAAAAAAGATCCCGGCTTCACTTATTGAAGTCCGGGATCATTTCATTTCCGGAAGATTCATATTCCTGGATAAACGCATTCTCCTGACCTTTTGAAGCGAGGTAATCTGAGAGCGTATCGCAGGTCCTTTTCGAGGGCTTTGAAGCGAGCTTTCCGGTGCAGGAAGGCATCGGCGTATACTGGCTCATGAGGCTTATAAAGATCCTGTTTCCGTATCTTGAAGTCAGATAGTCTATTACGTGCTTGGAATCGAAAAGTCCGCCCGGAAGTATCAGATGCCTTACGATAACGCCCTTTTTCAAAAGGCCGTCCGGACCTGTTACAGGTTCTCCTGTCTGGCGGAACATCTCATCTATTGCGCTGCAGCAGACGCTGAAATAATCCGGCGCATGCGAATATTCAGAAGAGAACTTGGGCGAGAAATACTTCATGTCAGGCATATATATGTCTACGAGCCCGTCGAAAAGCTTAAGTGTCGATACAAGATCGTACCCTGAGCAGTTGACGGCGACAGGGATATTAAGGCCTGACTTCTTAGCTATTGCAATAGACTCTGCAACGGCAGGCGCGAAATGCATGGGCGTTACTAGATTGATGTTATTTGCACCCTGATCCTGAAGTCTGATGTATGCTTCGGCAAGGCTTGCAGGATCCATCTTCATGCCTTTGCCCGTGGGGCCTCTTGAGATCGAATAATTCTGGCAGAAGATGCAGCCAAGGCTGCAGCCTTCGAAGAAGACCGTGCCGCTTCCGTTCTTTCCTGATATCACCGGTTCTTCTCCGTAGTGGAGCTTTATGAGGTTTACCAGAGGATAGTCAGGCATCCTGCAGAATCCGGTCTTGCCGGAGGTTCTGTCGGCGCCGCAGCGCCTGGGACACAGATTGCAGTTCTCAAAAAGATTTTCCATAACGGTATTATTCTACTACCAACTTGCTGATTCCGTTGTGGTTATAGCCAACTAAAGACATGAACATGTAATTAAAATACAGACATTTTACCGCATATGTGTTTACATTCTTGATGTTAAAATCTATGCATGGCCATACATGAGGAATGCGGAATATTCGGAATTCACGGCAGCAGGTTCTGTGCCAGTGATGTTTATTACGGACTTTTCAGTCTCCAGCACAGGGGACAGGAGAGTTGTGGTATTGCTACAAATGATGACGCCTCAATAGAGTGCGTTAAGGGGATGGGACTTGTCAGCGATGTATTGAGCAGCGACAAGATAGCTAATTTAACGGGCGATATCGCAATCGGTCACGTAAGATATTCCACAGCAGGCGGCAGCGTTCCGGAGAACGCCCAGCCTATCGTAACCCAGTATTCAAAAGGAACACTTTCCATCGCACATAACGGCAACCTTACCAATGCGAACGAGCTTAAAAGAGAGCTTGAGGACAAGGGTGCTATCTTCCACACGACCACCGATTCGGAGGTCATCGCATACCTTATTGCACAGAAGAGATCTTCTAATCCTTCGGTTGAAGAAGCTGTCAAGGAAGTAATGGGTATCATCAAAGGCGGATATGCCCTTCTCGTCATGAGTCCCAGAAAACTCATCGCGGCAAGAGATCCGTTCGGCTTAAAACCTCTCGTTATGGGTAAACTGGATGACGCGGTCATCTTCTGTTCCGAGACATGCGCATTAGAAGCCGTAGGTGCTGAATTCATCAGAGACATTGAACCGGGCGAGGTCGTCATCGTGGAGAACGGTGAGATCAGATCCATCGATTCCGGATTAAAGCGTCCCATGAAGAAATGTGTTTTTGAATATATCTATTTCGCAAGGCCGGATTCTGTAATCGACGGTATCTCTGTTGCAGAGGCAAGAAGAGAAGCGGGCAGGATCCTTGCAAGGAAGCATCCCTGCGAGTGCGATATAGTTATCGGTGTGCCTGAATCGGGGATTGATGCCGCATTAGGTTTCGCGGCTGAATCAGGCATCACTTATGAAAAGGGATTCGTTAAGAATTCCTATGTAGGAAGAACGTTTATCAAACCATCACAGGAACAGCGTCAACAGGCGGTTAAGATCAAGCTTAACCCGATCTCTGCCGTAGTTAACGGCAAGAGAGTCGTAATTATCGACGATTCCATCGTAAGAGGCAATACGATCGCGAATCAGGTAAACATGTTAAGAAATGCGGGAGCCACAGAGGTTCACGTAAGGATCAGTTCCCCGCCGTTCATGCATCCCTGTTACTACGGAACGGATGTACCGGATGAAGACTATCTCATCGCATGCCAGCACACGATCCCTGAGATCCGTGACATTATCGGTGCGGATTCACTGGGCTATCTTGAGCCCGGAGATCTTGATGAGATGCTCGGCGGCGACGATTTCAGATATTGCGACGCCTGCTTCACCGGGGATTATCCGGAGAGATAAGAGGGCTTATTCATGCCAGACATAAAGAGCCCTAACCAGGGGCAGAGACATCCTAGTGTCAGATCAGCTGATTCTGCAGTCGTAAGGGCTGTAGAGCATCAGGCTGCCCTTGAACGTCAGGCTCAGCAGCGTTCTGAGCCGGCCCGTCTCACCAGAAATCAGCCTGCGCCTCAGCGTATGCCCAGACCCGAAAATGTAAGAAGACCCATGTACCAGCAGCGCCCGACAGGCGCAATGCAGCGTCAGGGCCAGCCTTTGCAGCCTCAAAGACAGCAGATGCCACAGTATCAGGGCCAGCCTATGCAGCGTCCTGTCCAGCAGATGCCTCAGCGTCAAGGCCAGCCCGTGCCTTTGCAGTTCCAGCGTACCGCACAGCCTATGCCTGTGCAGCGTACAGCACAGCCTGTGCAGCGTCCTGTTCAGCAGATGCCGCAGCGCCAGGCTCAGCCTATGCCGCAGCGTCAGGCTCAGCCTATGCAGCGCCCTGCCCAGCAGATGCCCCAGCGTCAGACACAGCCAGTGCAGCGACCTTCCCAGGTTCAGCCGCCGGTACCCCAGCGTCTTCAGATACCTCAGCAGAACAGACCCGCAAGCACTGCGATGCCTGTTCTTCACACATCGACACAGCAGCTTAATACAAGAATGCCTGTGCCTCATCGTCCGGCACAGATCGCAAATGCAAATACACCTGTGGTACGTTCCGTTCCGCAGACGGTCAGTGCACCCCGCCATCTTGCTCCCAGAGACGTCGAGCACGAGGAAGACAAATCCCTGCTGAATACTGTTCAGTACGAGGATGAGCAGGAAGACGGCATCGAAGAAGTTGATTCCGAGTACGAAGAATTCGACGACGAGGAAGACGAAGAAGAGGAGACAAGAGGCCGCAGACGTGAGCGCAAAGAGCGCAAGAACCGTTATCTGCCTTATCTGATAATCCTCTTTTTCGAGATCATTCTCGCTGCAGCAGCCCTTTGGGCAATTAACGTCTTCAACGAAGACACGGATCTTATCGTTGCTGACCATACAATAGAAGCAGGCGAGACGGCAAACCTCCAGATGTATATCACGGGTGAGCCGAAGTTCCCTGAATACGTATCCTGCAATCTGGATTTTTCCACTGTCAACTACGTGCTTCCCCAGATGATCAGATTCAACGTAAGAATGTACGGCGTGAACTTCCCGTGCAGCCTTAAGATCGTTGATACGACCCCTCCGACAGCAGAGGCCGTTCCCCATACGATGTTCTCCGTTGATGAGATCCCCCCTGTTGAAGAATGCGTAACGAACATCAAGGATCTTAACGATACGACAGTTAAGTGGGCCGAGATCCCGGATATTTCCGGCGGCGGAAACATCATTGCAAAGGCAGTCGTTACAGACTCTTCAGGCAACGAGACTATCGTCGAGGTTCCTTTCCAGGTAACAAAGGACTCTGAAGCTCCCGTAATCGAGGGCACCAAGAATATCGAAGCCTTTGTCGGCGATCCGATCAAGTACAGAACGGATGTAACGGTCAAGGATGACATCGATACCAAGCCTCAGCTCGAGATCGATACGAGCCAGGTCGACTTGAGCAAGGCCGGCACATATAAGGTCATTTACAGGGCAACGGATTTCTCCGGCAATGTTTCTGAAGTCGAGATCACGTTGAAGCTCACGAAAAAGCCGAAGAACTATGTCGAGCCTGAGAAGGTCTACAAGGAAGCTGATAAGGTCTTGAAGAAGATCATCAAGTCCGGCATGTCCGACATGGAAAAGGCCCTCCAGATCACATGGTGGGTAAGATATAACGTCAACTACGTTGCTAAGGCTGACAACTCTTCTTGGACGAGAGCAGCTTACGACGGTCTCGTTAAGCGTAACGGCAACTGCTATAACTTCGCCATGACCGCAAAGGCACTTTTCGATGCTGCAGGTATCGAGAACATGATCATCACGAGAGATCCTTATATCTACCACGGACACTACTGGAACTATATCAAGATCGACGGCGAGTGGTATCACTGCGATTCGACTCCGAGACTTAAATACAACAGCTATTTCTTTATGTATACGACCAAGGAATTGAAAAACTTTTGGCATAACGGCTGGAACGGGTATAATTTCAAAGAGAACAAATATCCGAAGTCAGCTACCAAGTCTGTACAAAGTAAGATCAATTACGGCGCACACAAGATAAAGAAATAAAATGAAAAAGACTGTTGAAGGCAATAATACGAAGCCAGTTAAGCGGAATCCAGATAATTCCGCACAAGCAAGGCCCGTTACTGCCCGCAGTGTTCAAAATAAAGCTCCCGTAAACCGCAATCTGAACCAGGCTCCAAGGCCTGTCCCTAATACTGCTCAAAGGCCAGCTCAGAATCAGGCTCAAAGACCCATGCAGGGCCAAAGACCTGTTCAGGGCCAGCCTCAAAGGCCGGTCCAGAAAGCAGTTCAAAGACCTATTCAGCAGGGTAATAACAGGCCCTCTCAGAGAATGCCGCAAAAGCCCGTTCAGAGGGCACCGCAAAGACCTGTACAGAAGCCGGCTCAGAAAACTGCACCTCAGAAGGTCCAGAAGTCTTCCGCAAAACCTGCTCTGCAGAATAAAAAGAACGGCTCCAAGCCTTTTAACTTCATGCCTTTGCTTATTATCGGCGTGTCGGCACTTCTTATCTTCCTGGTCTATTACGGAGTCAGTTCGTTCCTCAAAGAGCAGTTTGCAATGGTGAGGCAGGAGATAACGATCGAAGCGGGATCTCCCAAGCCTGACATGAATTCATATCTTGAAGGCGAGCCTGCCTTTCCGAAGTTTGTATCATGCAATCTCAACTTCGACGAAGTCGACGGGAATCTTCCCCAGACGGTCCGTTTCAACATTAACATGTACGGAAAGAACTTCCCGTGCACGCTTAACATTAAGGATACGGTCGCTCCTTCAGGTCAGGCCGTTCCGCAGCAGCTCTTTGCGAGCCAGGAGCTTCCTGATCCGATGACATGCGTATCTGGTGTTAATGATGTAACGGGCGTTACCGCCAGATGGACAGAAGTTCCGGATTATTCGAGCGGCGGAAAATATAACGCTTATGTCGTTCTTACCGATGCTGCCGGAAATGAGACCTATGTCACTGTGCCTTTGGATGTTACAAAGGATTCGGAGCCGCCCGTGATCAAAGGCTATCAGGATCTTCAGGTATATATAGGCGACTCTGTCACGTACAGGAAAAATCTCATAATCACAGACGATTACGACACGAATCCCGAACTTGATGTCGATACTTCCAAGGTTGATCTCAAGACCCCCGGTAAGTATGAGGTCGTTTATACGGCGAGGGACTTTTCGGGCAATGAGACATCAGTAAGCGTAAAGCTCAAGGTCGAGAACAAGCCCAAGGGCTACATTGAGCCTGATCAGGTCTATGCGGAAGCAAAGAAGATCCTGGACGAGATCACCGAGCCCGGCATGACCGAGGAGGAAGTCGCGCTCCAGATCGTCTGGTGGTGCAGATATAAGATCAGGTTTATCCTGAGGACCACGAGCCGCTCCTGGACTGAGGCGGCATATAACGCTTATACCAAGAGGATGGGCAACTGCTATTCGACCGTGTATGCTGTAAAAGTCCTTCTTGATGTTGCAGGGATCGAAAACATGATCATCGAGCGCTATCCGTACCAGACGGCAACCCATTACTGGAATTACGTTAAGCTCAACGGCCAGTGGTATCACTGCGATGCCACATGGCGCCAGGGCTATGACAGTTATTTCTTCATGTATACGACAAAAGAGCTCCTGGATTTCTGGCAGGGAGGCTGGAACGGCTTCCAGTTCAAGCAGAAGGTATTCCCCGAGAGTGCGACCGAATCGGTGCAGAAGAGGATCGATTATAAGAACCATAAGATAAAAACCGGCTAACCTATGCTATAATCTTCAAAATAATAAAAATAGTTTGGGGAGTTTACGATGGCGCCGGTACTTTATCTTGTAATTCCGTGCTACAACGAAGAACAGGTCCTACCGCTTACAAGCGGCAAGTTTAAAGGTAAATTGGATGAACTGATCGAAGCAGGCAAGATCAGCTCCAAGAGCCGTGTTATGTTCGTCAATGACGGCAGTAAGGATACCACATGGGACATTCTTACATCTCTTTGCGAAGAGAGCGAGGAATACTGCGCTATATCCCTGTCACGCAACAGAGGCCACCAGAACGCACTTATCGCAGGCCTCATGGAAGCCAAGAAGTACGCTGACATCACGATCTCCATGGACTGTGACGGTCAGGACGATATCAATGCGATCACCGAGATGGTCGATGAATATGCCAAGGGCAGTGAGATCGTTTTCGGCGTCAGAAATGACAGGACTACAGACTCCTGGTTCAAGAGGACCACAGCACAGTCTTACTATAAGATCCTCCGCGGCATGGGTGTCGACATCATTCCCGACCACGCTGACTACAGACTCATGAGCGCCAGAGTTCTTAATGCTTTGGAAGGCTACGGCGAAGTAAATCTTTTCTTAAGGGGCATTATCCCGCAGCTCGGATTCAAGCAGTCTTCTGTTTACTATTCCAGAGCTGAGCGTGAAGCAGGCACGACTCATTATCCTCTGTCCAAGATGCTTTCTCTTGCGATCGACGGCATCACATCATTCTCAGTAAGACCTTTGAGGCTCATCACTGCTTTCGGACTTATCGTAGCTCTTTTGAGCTTTATCGGTATTATTTACGTATTGGTATCAGTTATCTCAGGCAATTATGTTGACGGCTGGGCTTCCACGACATGCATCATCTGCTTTGTTTCGGGAATCCAGATGATCAGCCTTGGCGTAATCGGCGAATATATCGGTAAGATCTATCTCGAGACAAAGCAGCGTCCGCGCTACTTTATCGCAGAGAGAAAGAATATAACGGAGGAATAAGCTCATGGACATTTTATATGTTGTAATGCCGGCATATAACGAAGAAGACAACATCTTAGACGTTGTAACTTCCTGGTACCCGATCCTTGAAGGCAAGGATCCCGCTTCAAGACTTGTCATAGCTGACAGCGGAAGCCAGGACAGGACTCACGAGCTCCTCGAGAATTTCCAGAAGGATCATCCTCAGCTCGAGATCTTATCTGACACAGGCAAGCAGCACGGCCCCAAGGTAATCGCTCTTTACGATTACGCTATCAAGCAGGGCGCTGATTTTATATTCCAGACCGACTCCGACGGACAGACACTGCCTGAGGAATTTGATGCTTTCTGGCAGATGCGCCACGGCTACAAGGGCATCTTCGGCCACAGAGTCGTAAGAGGCGACGGCAAGGACAGAGCTTTTGTCGAGAAGGTCGTATGCTTCCTCTTAAAGCTCTATTTCAAGGTAAAGGTACCTGATGCGAACGCTCCTTTCCGTCTTATGGACGCGAAAACAGTTGCAAAGTACCTTCCCAAGCTCGACAAGGATTACAACCTGCCGAACATCATGATGACAACATATTTTGTACACTATGGTGAGGAGCACGCTTTCCGTGAGGTCACATTCAGACCCCGTCAGGGCGGCACAAACTCCATAAATATCAAGAAGATCGTAAAGATCGGCTGGAAGGCTTTAGGTGACTTCCGCCGTCTTAAAAAGGCAATGTAATGGCAAAAAAAGGAAGTACAAAGCTCAAGAAGATAATAACGGCGCTGGTTTTACTGGCGCTGTCTTTAGGAATACTCTGGTTTTTCCAGAGGCTCCTGGTGAAAAAGTACCAGGTAGGTGTTATAGAGGGCTCATTTACTGAAGAGTATTACAAAGAGAAGGTTCCTCATGACGTCCTTATCTTCGGTGACTGCGATGCGTATGAGAACTTTTCGCCCATTAAGATGTACGAAGAGTACGGCATTTCCTCTTATATCAGAGGTTCCGGCGAGCAGTATATCTGGCAGTCCTATTATCTTCTGAAGGATGCTTTGAGGACCGAGACTCCCAAGGTCGTTGTTCTGTCTATCCACAACATGCAGAATATCCCTCAAAACCGCAGAGAGGTTTACAACAGAATGACTCTGGACGGCATGAGATGGTCGAAGGATAAGGTTGATGCGATCAATGCCTCCATGAGACCGGAGGAGACATTCATATCTTATGTTTTCCCGATCCTGAGATACCATTACAGGTGGAGCGAGCTTAATGCAAATGATTTTAAGCATGTGTTCTCCAAGGACAAAGTGTCCCACAACGGCTATTACATGCGCTGTGACGTATGTCCGCAGGGCATTCTCCCGAAGCCGATGCCGAGGATCAGCTACAAGTTTGACGATTATTCCATGTATTATCTCGATCAGATAAGGCTCCTGTGCGAAGAAAAGGGCATCACGCTCCTTCTCGTTCGTGCCCCTATCGAATACGGGTGGTTCAAGCAGTGGGACAAGAACGTCGAAGAATATGCTGCAAAGTACGGCCTCACATATATCAATTTCAATGATTACAGGAAAGATATGGAACTTGATATGACCAAGGATACCTACGACAAAGGCCAGCATCTCAATATCTACGGTGCTGAGAAGCTTAGCGTATTCTTCGGCAAATATCTCATGGATAACTACGCCCTGACTGACTACAGAACCGTTCCGGAAGTTTCTAAAGAGTACGAAAAGGACATCGCTTTCTACAACTGGATGAGGGATGACCAGCTTGCTGAGATCGAGAAATACGGCAAGCTCATAAGCTATGGTGCCAACGCTACTGAGGACTGATCTTTACGGTTTCTTAATTTATTTTGTCATTTTAGAGTAATTTTTTCCGCCATTTTCACTTATTTTTGTCATATGCGTGTGAAATTCATAGTGTATTATTATCTAGGCGTTTACACGTACCACAATATGGAGGATTTATAAGACATGAAATTTACTAAAGTCGCAGCAATTATGATGGGCTTAAGTATTGCCGGAGCAACACTTTGTGCATGTAATAACGCACCTCAGCCGGTATCTTCTGATATCAGTGTTATCTCTACTCAGAGCCAGGTTGGTCCCGGCAACGGTGAGACGATCAACGTAGCAGATATCGACAAGAACGCTGCAAGCGGCAACTTCAAGTTCACTTACAAGGGCGTTGATATCATCTGCAGTGCAGCATTTGATGACAGCAAGTTCGATAAGAGCGAGTATGAACTGACACAGCAGGCTTCCTGCGCAGGTCAGGGTCTCGACTACGTTTACGTTTTCAAGGGCGGTTCCTTCCAGGTTGTATCACATCCTATGGATGACAACTCAGGCGAAGCTAAGGTTATGTACGTCATGCTTTGCGATGACACAGTAGCTACAGCTGAAGGCGTTTACATCGGAAACACAGTTGACCAGGTTAAGGCAGCTTATGGTGAGCCTAGTGAGCAGGAAGATACATTCCTTAAATACTTTAAGGGAACATCATTCATCCAGTTTGATATTGATGAGAAGGGTGTAGTATCTGCTATTACTTATTTCTCAACTGACTTATCATGACGAGGACAGCAAAAAAATATAAATTTAACGTAGCAAGGTTTTTGGGAATAGTGGTTCTTCCGCTTATCGCAGGAGCCTTGTTAGGTGTTGCAGGCTGTTATTATCTCTATACCAGGACGATCAGCAACATCGAAAATTGCGTTATCAAGGAAGTAAGCATCGAGTATGGTCATCCGATCACACTCGATAGCTTTTTTACTGTTATTCCGCCGAATACAAAGTTCATTACCGCGGTAGAGCAGATCGATCCCGGTCTTTTGCAGACCTACGATATCGCTATCGACTGCGGCGGACATGTTGTTCATTCGGCTTTGAGCATCGTTGACCGTACGGCGCCCACCGGCAAGGCAGTTCCTTACAAGATGTATGCCGGCAAAGCACCCGCACCGGAAGAACTTATCACCGATATCTTTGACCTTACTGCCGTATCCCTTTCTTATGACAAGGGTGAACCTGACCTTACACAGGGCGGCGATTACTCCATCGGTGTAAGACTTACTGATGCGAACGGCAACTATTCCGTTGTTGATGTTCCTTTCCGTGTAATCAAGGATACTGAACCTCCTATGATCTTCGGCACCCGTGATTTTGACGTAGTGGCAGGCAAGGTTGAGTCCATTGCCTACAGAGAAGGAGTCATCGTAACAGACAATTATGCGGTTAATCCTACTCTTGAGATCGACAATTCACAGGTGGATCTTAAGAGGGTAGGAGATTACGATCTTATCTACAGGGCTACTGATGATGTTGGTAATGTTACTGAGGTAACCGTTAAGGTTCATGTGGTAATTACCGGCAGAGGCGGTGAGTCTTCCGCTGAGATCCGTGCATACGAAGAGAAGGCCTATAAGATGGCCAAGGATATCAACAAGAAGATCCTTAAGTCCAGCGATACTGATGTCGTTAAAGCTATGAAGATCTTCTACTGGGTACACAATAACATCAGATTCGTTCTGCATACACCCCAGTACAGCAACTGGGCTGTTGCCGCGATCAATACTTTCACCAAGAGATATTCTTCATGCTACGGTACATGGGCTGTCTGCAAGGCCATGCTCGATGCCGAAGGAATCGAGAATATCTGCGTGGTAAGAAAGGTATCCAAAGCGCATCCTAACTACCATTACTGGTGCTTGGTCAAGCTCAATGGTGAATGGTATCACTGCGATGCACAGAAGTATTTCGACGGTACATCAAAGGCATATTTCACATTCATGATGACAGATAAGGAGATCATCAACGCTCCTTCCGATCATACTTTCGAGAAGTCAAAATACCCTGAACGCTCGACAAAATCGGTTCAGAAGTATATAGATGTATATAGCGGGAAGATCAAATCAGGCTTCCCGTACAAGAAAGACGGCTGATTCCGTCACAATGGGGATTAAATAAAAGAATGGGAATTGGAAACGGGAATGAAAAGAAAGGTATTGAGCATCGTCGTTTGCATCGTGGCGCTTTGTACGGCTGCCATCTTTGCAGCATGCGACACCCTTTACTCTCTCAAGAATGATGTAACGATCGAGGTAGGCACGCCTATCTCGATCGATGTCTTTTTTGAGAACCCGCCGGCAGACAGTGAGTTCCTGACAGATGTGTCCGGGATCAACACGAATGAGCCGGCTGTCTATCAGCTGAGGATCCGTTACGGGAAGAAGACAGCTGATGTTGTTTTGAGGATCGAAGACCACACAGCGCCTACGGCAAATCCGGTACCTAAGACTATCTACATGAACTGGAAGATGCCGAAGGCTGCGGACTGCGTCTCCGATGTCTATGATTTTTCCGGCGTCGCGAAAATCGAATACAAGGACGGAGAGCCTGTATTTACAGCTGGCGGCGACTTTGAAGTGCCGGTTCTTATTACCGACGTCTACGGAAATGTGGCGGAGATAAAAGTGCCTTTCACGGTCATTAACGACGTGACACCGCCTGTTATCAGCGGCACTCATGATCTCGAAGTCGAAGGCAATCCTGACGCTGTCGATTTCTATGAAGGCGTTACGGCAACGGACGATTACGATACGGATCCGGCTATTACGGCTGACGATTCACAGGTCGATTACACGAAGACCGGCACCTATACGGTCATTTACAGGGCAAGGGACAAGGCAGGCAACGAGAGTTCTGTCCCTGTCATGATCAATGTAAAGCTCCCTGCAGCTACAACAAAGAATAAGACGGGCAGCGACAACGGCACCTACCACGTGGGTGACGGTGATCCTTATGCGCTCGCAAGGAAAGTAATGTCGGGTCTCTGGGGCAAAGATGACGTTGCCACGGCACGTAATATCTTCAACTGGGTCCACGACAATTTCTATTTCAGGCTCCTGTCAGGCAAGCGTGTCTATGAGCATGCCGCCTACAGAGGATTTACCAAGAAGAGCGGTGACTGCTATGTTTACTACTCCTGCTGCAAGATGCTCCTTGATATCGCGGGAATAGATAATATGAGAGTCGACCGTTATCCCAAGCTTAACGGCAAGGTCCATTTCTGGCTGCTCGTTAAGCTTAACGGCGAGTGGTACCACTGCGATGCTACGGAAGGTTATAAGGACCATCCCGGAGTGTGGTTCATGTGCACCGACGACCAGATCAACGACAGATATCACAAGTTTAACGGCAAGCTCTATCCGCCGCGCGCAGGAGGCTCAAAGGATTTCAAGGCCTCTCCGACACCCACGGAGGAGACAACGCCGACACCTTCAGAGGAGGTAACGCCTTCTCCCACACCGACGACTGACCCTTCGGGCAATGTCACGGCAGTTCCTACTGAGACACAGCAAAAGCCTACGGATGCTCCTGTTCAGGACACTCCTACGCCCACGCCTGTCCCTCAGATCACGGATGAACCTGTCCAGGATACACCCTCACCGACGCCTGTTCCTAAGGATACTGAGGCTCCTGCACCCACGCCCACAACTCCGCCGCCGGCTGACCCGACGGAACCGGAGGAAGGCTGATCCAAGCCGACAAAAGCACCAACTAACAGCAAATTATCCCGCGCAGACTTGTTATAAATATTTCTTGACATTTAATGCGCGCGTCTTAAATTATAATTAATATGTTCAAAACTATTGGAAAGATCGGAGCGTTCGTTTACTGTGCCGCTATCGTTGCGGTATCTGTTATCTTCACGATCCGTGATGCTAACAGGAACCTGAAGCACGAGGCCGTAATCGAGGCTGGAACCGGAATAAGGATTCAGGATTTCTTTGAGTCCTGTCCTTCCGATGCGCGCTTTGTAACCGATGTTTCCAATATCGATACGACCGAGCCTGCTGTATACAAGCTCAAGGTTTTCTATGACGAAGCTTTCGAAAAGGAAGTCGTCTTAAGGATTGAAGACCACACTGCTCCCAAGGGCATCGCTCTTCCCCAGTCCCTCTACACGACATGGAAGGCTCCTGAGGCAGCTGACTGCGTAGGCTATCTTTATGACCTTTCCGGCATCGGCAAGATCGAATTCGAAGAAGAACCCGTTTTCAAGGAAGGCGGCGACTATGATGTTCCCGTTCTCGTAACCGACGTTTACGGCAACACAGCAAAGATCGATGTTCCGTTTAATGTAATCGATGACCGCAAGGCCCCTGTCCTTACAGGCGTCAAGGACCTTGAGTTCTCAATGGACGATGAGGATCCGGATTTCTTCGACGGCGTCGAAGCTTCTGACGATTACGACGAGGACCCTGTCATCCTGATCGACGATACCAAGGTCGATTACGAGAATCCCGGCACATACGTAGTCAAGTACATGGCTATCGACAAGGCCGGCAATTCCACATACCGTCAGGCTGAACTTAAGCTCACAAAGACCACAAAGAGCGCTTCACAGACAACGGCAGCCGCAAACGGCAGCGGAGATGTCTCAGGCGGCGGTTCAGGCGGATCGGGCGGAACCAGTGCCGGCACCAAGGAAAAGGCCCAGCAGCTCGCAAGAAAGGTCCTTTCCGGCCTCTGGGGCAAGGATGACGTTGCCACGGCAAGAAATATCTTCAACTGGGTACACAGCCATATCTACTACGCACACGTTCCCGGAAGACCCTCCTATGCAAAGGCTGCATACAGGGGCTTCTCCAAGCGTTCAGGCGACTGCTACGTTTACTATGCATGCTCCAAGATGCTTTTGGATCTTGCGGGCATTCCCAACATGATGGTCAAGAGATATCCGGTATCCGGCTCCAACCATTACTGGAATCTCGTAAAGCTCAACGGACAGTGGTATCACTGCGATTCGACTGTTTTCAAGCACAGAAGAACTATCTATTTCATGTGCACCGACAAGCAGATCAATGACAAGTACCACCATTTCAACGGCAAGCTCTATCCTGCACGTGCAGGCGGTTCGACTGATTTCAAGCCGACAGATACACCGACGCCTATACCGACTGAGACAAGCACTCCGACACCCGCGCCGGAGATCTCGCCTACAGGCAATCAGCCGTCACCGACACCTGAGATAACGAACGATCCGACAATAACGGCAGGTCCCACATCCGGAACTACAGTCTCGCCCACACCGGTCGTTACGACCACGGACACGCCTTCTCCGGATACACCTTCGCCTACACCGGTTACTACAACAACGGCAGATCCTACAAATACGCCTGTGCCTGCAGCGACCAATACGAATACACCGGTTCCAACCAAGCCGACAGAACCTACAGAACCTAAACCGGAACCGACAAAACCGAAGCCTGATCCGACTAAACCGGTAGAAAATACAGATACAAACAATGGGGATTAAAAAGGAAAGAGAAAAGGAGACATGAGTAAAGAAGAGCAGAAACAACCACCCAAGACAGGGGTGCGCAGATCAAGGGTCGCCGCAAGTATTGTGGCTGTCTTATTCTGCGTATCAGTGGTTACGGCTGTTGTCGCTTATCTGATCATTGATAAGGCGGACAGGAACGCCAGAAGTGAAGTCGTTCTTGAAGCCGGCAACCAGATCCGTATCGAAGACTTTTTCGAGGAGTGCCCTGAAGATGCAGCGTTCATCACCGATGTTTCAGGCGTCGATGTCAATGTGCCCGCAGTCTACAGGCTTAAGGTATCCTACGGCAAGGTTTTCGAGAAGGAAGTAACATTGAGGATCGAGGACCACACAGGTCCTGTGGGAGAGGCAATACCGCAGACCCAGTTCACCCTGACCAAATGGCCGGAAGCTTCTGAGTGTGTCGGATGTCTTTATGACCTCTCCGGGATCGCGACAGTCAAGTATAAGGAAGAGCTTCCCAAAAGGCTCACTACCGGTGATTACGAGTTCGTTGTCGTAGTCACAGACTGGTATGACAACTCGACTGAGATCAGCGTTCCATTCCACGTCATCAACGACCAGACAGCGCCGTATATCAAGGGCGTTCATCCGCTCACATGCAGCGGTGACCCTGATGCCGTCGACTTTTTCGAAGGCATAACGGTAACTGACGACTACGATGAGACCCCTTATTTCGTAGTTGACGATGAGTCCGTTGATTACAGCAAGAACGGAACCTACGAGATCATCTACAAGGCGATCGACAGCGTAGGCAACATCAGAACAGTGTCCACGACCATGACGGTCAAATTGTCCGGCGCCAAAAAGAAGACTGAAGCCGGTTACAGCGGAAATGCATACGAGATCGCCAAGCAGATCTTCAAGGATTACGGAATGAAGAAGGGCAACGATGTTGAGACTGCAAGAGCGATCTTCAACTTCGTCAACACCAGCATCTGGTACCAGACGATCCGCGGCAGACAGACTTACGAGGGCGCGGCCTACAGAGGATTTACAAGACATAACGGTGACTGCTACGTCTACTATGCATGCATGAGGATGCTCTTAGACGTTGCCGGCATCCCTAATATGGCGATACACAGAAAGGCAAACAAAGGCACGATCCATTACTGGAATCTTGTAAAGCTCAACGGCCAGTGGTACCACTGCGACGCAACGAGATACAGCCACAGGCTAAACGGCTGGTTCATGTGCACCGACAAGCAGATCGACGATAAGTATCACAAGTTCAACGGTTACGACTATCCGGAAAGAGCGGGAGGCTCCAAGGAGTTTAAACCGACGGACACACCGGCACCTTCGCCGACGCCAACGTCCACGCCTGCGCCTGAGACATCGGTCGATCCGTCACAGACATCGGTGACACCGGCCACGACGGATAATCCTTCCGGTGCGACTGTCTCGCCGACAACGGTTCCGACAACGAGTACTGATCCGAGGATAACACCGACAGTAACGATTACGTCGACTCCGGTACCGACCAAGGCCACAGACGATCCGTCACCTACGCCGAAAACGGCAGATCCGAGTCCGACCAACACGCCGAAACCGGCAGATCCGACTCCGACCAACACACCGAAACCAACGGAACCGAAGCCGACGGAATCAAAACCGGATAATCCTCCTCCGGCAAATGAAGGATAGATCATTGGGGAATGATCTTTAGGGAATAATAGGAATTTTGCTTCTAAGGAATAAGAGAGTAAAGACTATGTATAAGATAATTGCGAAAATTGGATCTATGGTTTATTGTGCCGTGATCGTGGTGGTATCAGTAGTCTGTACCATCAGGGACGCCAATAAGAACCTTGTAAACGAAGTCTGCATCGAAGCGGGCAGTGACATTCATATTGAAGATTTCTTCAAGAAGTGCCCTGACGATGCGAAGTTTGAGACTGATATCTCACAGATCGACACCGATGTGCCGTCTGTGTATCAGCTCACCGTAAAGTACAGTGAAGTCTTCGTCGAAGACGTTACTTTAAGGATCGAAGACCATACTGCACCTAAAGGGATCGCGCTCCCGAAGGAACAGTATGCAAGTCTTCCGTGGCCTGATGCTTCAGAGTGTGTCGGCTGCCTCTACGATCTTTCCGGCATTGCCAAGGTCGAGTACAGGGATGGCACTCCAACCATCCAGTACACGGGTGACTATATGGTCCCTGTAGTCGTAACCGACTGGTATGACAATTCGACCGTCATTGAGGTGCCTTTCCACGTGACGGACGACCATAATGCGCCGCTCTTCTACGGTATTCACGACATCTATGTAAGTGTTTCCGAAGAAGAACAGATCGATTATTTCGATGGCATAACATACACGGACGATTACGACGCCGAGCCCAAGGTGGATGTTGACGATTCCAATGTCCAGCTCGGAAAAGAAGGCGTCTACGAGATCACTTACAAAGCCATGGATGCGGCAAAAAACGTCCGCAGACAGACTGCTTACGTCCATGTCATAAAGCCGCGCTACAAGAACGGCACAGACGGCGCCGGCGGCGGATGGGACACCAAGAACCACAAGGCCGTTTACAAGATGGCCAGGGACATCTTAAAGCAGATCAAGGGCAAGAATAAGAGTGAGACTGCCAAGAACATCGTAAACTGGGTGCACAACAACGTCTGGTATGCGACAGTACGCGGCAAGCAGACCTTTGAAGGCGCAGCTTACAGGTGCTTTACACAGCATAACGGCGACTGTTACGGCTACTACTGCGCTACGAAGATCCTTCTCGACTGCGCGGGAATCGAGAACATGATGGTAAGGCGTTATCCCATCCAATGGTCAGCGCACTACTGGATTCTCGTCAAAATCGGAGACAAGTGGTATCATTGTGATTCGACGGTCTACCGTTACCACTGGAACGTATTCTACAAGCTCAACGACAAGGGAATACGTGACAGCCACCACAAGTTTAACGGCTCGATCCTTCCTGTAAGAGCAGGCGGAACACCGGAATATATTAAGGAACAAGAAAAAGAACAAAAGAAATAAATAAGGTAATAGGAGAAAAAACAAAATGAAAAAGACAAGATTACTTACAGTTATCCTCGCAGGCGCAGCAGCTTTGGCTATCGCCGGATGCAACACACCCGCTTCCGGTGACCCTGCAGTAGCTACACGTATCGACGGCGGACAGACACAGATCTCTGTTGATGCTTCCGGCTCTGATAACCAGAAGACAGATGTTTATAAGTTCACATACAAGGGCTATGACATCGTTCCGGGCACAGACATGAAGCCTGTTCTCGAAGCTATCGGAGAACCCGTTGAGCCGCCTTTCCAGGCTGCTTCATGCGCAGGTCAGGGTATGGATACCACATACAACTATCCCGGCTTCTATATCCAGACATATGAAGAGGAAGGCACAGAGCTTATCCGTGGCGTTGTAATCACAGATCCCCTCATTGACTGCGGCGGTATCCACCTCGGCGATACTCTTGAAGCTGTTAAGGAAGTCTATGGCACACCCGCATCTGAAGATGATTTCGGTCTTGAGTACCGTTCAGGAAACGTAGCACTCAGATTCACAACTGACGGCTTCAACTCTATCACTGACATCACATACATCGTCACACAGTGGGCATAAATCGGATCGTGTTATTCGATTAACCGCGAAAAAAGGCGATTTTCGACGAATTTAAGAGAATTATCGAAATTTTTTCGAGAAAATTGTTGACATAACAGTAATAGGCAGTTATTATATGCAGGCTTGCTCAAAGAGCAGGCCTGTATTTTTTGCTTATATTAGGCAATGGAAATATAAGAAGACTCAATGAATTTAAGGAGAAAGACACATGGCTACATATGTTGCAACCAAGGATTCAATAGAAAGGAAATGGCTCGTAATCGACGCTGAGGGCATGGTTCTCGGCCGTCTGGCTACAGAGGTTGCTAAGCTCTTAAGAGGTAAGCACAAGCCCACATACACTCCTTTCCTTGATACCGGAGATAATGTAATCGTAATCAACGCTTCCAAGGTAGTTCTCACCGGTAAGAAGCTCGACGATAAGCTCTATCGTCATCACTCTGGATTCCCGGGTGGAATGAAGGAGATCGACTATCGTACTTTGATGGCAAAGAACCCTGAGAAGGCTGTTGAGCTCGCAGTTAAGGGCATGCTCCCTAAGAACTCTTTAGGCCGTCAGATGTTCAGAAAGCTTCACGTTTATGCTGGTCCTGAGCACGAGCAGGCAGCACAGAAGCCTGAAGTTCACACATTCTAATCGGAGGACTAAGTAATAATGGCAGCAAAGAAGACAAGCAACAAAGTATATTACTACGGCACAGGCCGTCGTAAGGACGCAGTAGCAGCCGTTCGTCTGGTTCCCGGTAAGGGCAATATCACAATCAACGGCAAGAGCATCGACGAGTATTTTGGTCTTGATACACTCAAGCTCATCGTTCGTCAGCCCCTCGCAGCTACACAGACAGAAGATAAGTTCGACGTAATCGTTAAGGCTATCGGCGGCGGTATCTCCGGTCAGGCTGGTGCAATCCGTCACGGCATTGCAAGAGCTCTTGTTGAAGCTGATGAAGAGAGCTACAAGGCAGTTCTCAAGGAGAATGGATTCCTCACACGTGACGCACGTATGAAGGAAAGAAAGAAGCCGGGTCTCAAGAAGGCAAGAAAGGCATCCCAGTTCTCAAAGCGTTAATCGTTATTTTCGCGATTTGCAAAAACTTCAAAGACCGTTCCGTTTGGAGCGGTCTTTTTTGTTGTGTAATTCTGATCTGTATTGATCTGAGGGCAGAATAAAAGGCGGAATGAACGGCGCTGCCTGATGTTTAGCCTGATGTTTGGCTGTTTTTGCCCCGTTCTTCAGGCGGAATTCCAGGCGCCGCCTGATGTTTAGCCTGATGTTTGGCTATTTTTGCCTCGTTCTTCAGGCGGAATTCCAGGCGCCGCCTGATGTTTTGCCTGATGTTTGGCTGTTTTTGCCCCATTCTTCAGGCGGAATTCCAGGCGCCGCCTGATGTTTTGCCTGATGTTTGGCCTACAAACTCTCAAATAAGGTAGTCCTGATCTTAAATTCAGGCGCCGTCGAATGATTCGAGGCCGGATTTGGGCTATTTGCAGCTTTGCTATTTGTTATTCTTGAATGTACAATTACTACGCATGATAAGATTTTGTACAACATCTCCTGAAATGACAGAGAAGTTCGGTTACGAACTCGCGAAGTCATTATGCGGCGGCGACGTCATCGCTCTTACGGGCGATCTCGGCGCAGGGAAAACATGTCTTACAAGAGGCATCGCGAGGGGATTGGGATCGACATCCCATGTTTCCAGTCCGACTTTTACCATCGTAAATGAATATGACGGCGGAAGGCTCATGCTCTTCCACTTTGATACATACAGGCTCTCAGGCCCTGATGATTTCCTGATGAGCGGACTTGATGAATACTTCTACAGGGAGGGCGTCTGCGTCATCGAGTGGAGCGATATCATCGAAGAGCTCTTGCCTCAGGATACGATTAAGATGACAATAACAGGTGACGGGAATTTGAGGACGTTCGAATGCGAGTGTTCGGAGAAGCACCTTAAATATCTGGAGAATGCGGTTGTTAAAGCGGGAGCCACGGTAGATAAATGAGATTACTGGTTTGTGATACATCCAATTCGAACTGCAGTGCCGGCGTTTTCGAAGACGGCAAAGAGATCTGCTACGAGCTCTCGTTTGAGACAAAGACTCATTCGGAGACCTTCATGCCGCTGGTACACAGCGTGATGAGCAAGGCCGGCATCAGGCACGAAGACCTTGACGGTTATGCGGTAACGGTCGGCCCAGGTTCTTTCACCGGAATAAGGATCGGCGTTGCGGCAGTAAAGGGCATGGCGCTTGCAGCTGGCAAGAAGTGCATTGCGGTATCTTCGACTGAGGCGCTCGCGAGGTCGTGTGAGAATGCGACGATGACGCCCAAGAGCGAGACGCTTATCGTGCCTGCGATAGATGCAAGGAACAACAGAGTCTTCGCGTGTGCGGCAGAAGATGACACATTAAGACCCCTGATCGCGGAAGATGCTTACGATGCCGACGACCTGGCAGAAAAGATATCGAAGATACCTGAGGTCATCTACGGCAAGAGGCGTCAGATACTGGTTGTCGGAAGCGGCGCCACGGTTATGAAGAAAGCTTTTGAGAAGGCCGGCTTCGGTCTTAATATCTACTATGCGCCCGGCGCTGCCATTATGCCCAAGGGTGTGGCTGCGGCTGCTTTTGCCGGCAAGGAACTCATTGACGCGAGAGATCTTAAAGCGTCTTATTGTGCTGTCTCTCAGGCTGAAAGGCTTAGGCAGAATGGCTGATCTTGTTATCAGGCAGGGGACTCTTTCCGACATTCAGGCGATAATGGCTCTCGAGCAGGGCTCCATTGAGCATCCCTGGGAGAGCAAGGCTGTTGAGGCCCTGATCACTGACCCTAACAAGACTTGCCTCATTGCTGAGCTTGACGGCACAATCGCTGCTTATGTCGGCGCCGAATCGGTGCTCGATGAATCCAATATCGGAAATATCGTTACCCACAAAGACTATAGGGGCAGGGGAATTGCGACCCGGCTCTTTAATGCGCTGCTGGAAGAACTCAAGGCGCAGGGCATCACAAAAGTCTTTCTGGAAGTCGAGCACGATAATGCTCCCGCGATCGCACTTTATAAGAGATCCGGATTTGCAGATTACGGTTACAGGCGCGATTATTACGGCAAGGGTAAGGACGCCGTTCTCATGAGCCTGGAACTCTGTTGATATTTTTACCAAAAGGATTTCACAAAAATAACTCATTTGAGTTAAATAGTCGAAAATAGGCAGATTGGCTCGTTTTTGGTTGATTTTCGCAAAAGTCAAAAATATACTTATCCTGTTATTTTATGAGGGGATGTACCTGACTATGACTAAAGAAAAGATTGTTTTTGATTGTGAAGATGCTTTGCAGATGAAGGCCGTAGCGGTCATGATCCAGAAGGCTTCCCAGTACCACAGCACAATCTATATTGTCCGCAGCGGCAGAAGAGCTAATGCGAAGAGCCTTTTAGGTGTTATGTCCCTCGGAATCGAGAACGGCGCCGAGATCGAGATCGAAGCTAACGGCGACGATGAGAAGGAAGCTTGCGAAGCACTTCTCGCCCACCTCAAGAATCCTAAGATCGCTGTGTAATGCCCGCCGGTAAATTCGACGCAAGGCTGGACACAGTCCCATTAAGCCCCGGAGTGTACCTTATGAAGGACTCTTCGGGCTGTGTTATTTATGTGGGAAAAGCAAAGAAACTCCGCAACAGACTGAAGAGCTATTTCGGAGGCGGCGTTATCTCTTCGCCCAAGGTCAGGGCGATGGTCTCCCACGTTGCCGATTTTGAATACACTGTCGTAGGTTCAGAGCCTGAGGCCCTGCTCCTCGAAAACAACCTCATCAAAAGATATCAGCCCAAATACAATATCCTTCTCCGTGACGACAAGGGTTACCCCTATATCTGCGTCACTTTGAACGAAGCATACCCAAGAGTTTTCAAGGCTTTCAGGCCTGATCCCGAAGCACGCAAAAACGGCGCGAAATACTACGGTCCCTACATGGGCTCCGACTGCTTCGAAGTCCTCAAGGCTATCAATGACATCTTCCCGTTGAAGCGCTGCAAGAAAGTCTTCCCGCGTGACATCGGCAAGGAGCGTCCGTGCCTTAATTACCACATCGGCAAGTGTATGGCGCCGTGCCTCGGCACAGTCAGCCAGGAAGACTACCGCGCCATGATCGACCAGATCGTCCAGTTTTTCGAAGGTAAATACGACGGCATCGAAAAGGACATCAAGGTTCAGATGGAGAAGTGCTCCGAGAACCTCGAATTTGAGAAGGCCGGCGCTTTAAGAGACAGGCTTTATGCGCTTCGCAGCATCCGCCAGAACCAGCGCGTTTACCTTGATATCGAGCGCGATGTCGACGCAATCGGACTTTATTCCGACTGCGGCGAAACGTGTGTAAGAAAGCTCGAATTACGACAGGGCCGCATCGTCGGCTCGTCCACATATTTCTTCCCCGGCGAAGACGAGGACAAGGAAGAGATCTTAAAGAATTTCATAATGCAGTATTACGAGGATGCGCCGTTCATTCCGCCTTTGATCCTTGTTCCGTTTAAGATGGAAGAAGACGATCTCGAAGTGATCGAGAAGACGCTCACTGAAAAGCTCGGAAAGAACTGCAGACTCCATGTCGCAGAGCGCGGCGAGCTCCGTGAATTATCCGATCTTGCAAAGAACAATGCACGCGAGATGATGGTCCGCCGCATCTTAAGAGGCGGCAATGCGAACGCCGATCCGTCGGTTCCTCTGCGCTATCTCGAAGAACTTCTTGGCGCACCCGAAGGCAGGATCTCCAGAGCGGAATCCTTCGATATCAGTAACCTCGGAAACGACGATATCTGCGCCGGCATGGTCGTCTTCAAAGACGGCAAAGCCGACAAGCAGTCCTACAGATTATTCAAGATGAAGCGCGTTGAGACCCAGGACGACTACATGTCCATGAGAGAGACTCTTGAGCGCAGATTCTCCCATAACGAAGATGACGGATTTAAGTATCCCGACATCATCCTCGTCGACGGCGGCAAGGGCCAGCTCGATGCGGTCGCATCCGTCGTAAGATCGATGGAAGGCACAAAGGATATCTATCTGGCAGGCATGGTAAAGAATGACCGCCATAAGACGTCGGGGATCGTTTTCGAAGACGGGCGCGAGATAAGGCTCGAAGGAAGGACTCTGACCGACAGCGAGATGGGGCTTCTGAGGTTCCTTACCACCGTCCAGAATGAGGTCCACAGATTCGCGATCTCTTACCAGCACAAGCTTGCCGGCAAACGCAACATCAGATACAAACTCGAGAATATCGAAGGCATCGGCCCCTCAAAGCGCAAGAATCTGCTCGCGCATTTTGGTACAATAAAAGCCGTGGAAAACGCTTCCGTGGAGGAGCTCAAAGAAGCGAAAGGCATCTCCGAGAAAGACGCCAACGCAATCTACAACTATTTCCACTAGAGGGAGTCTTAATGGCAATCTACGCTCTTGCGGATCTTCATCTCTGTCTTTCCAACCCCGACAAATCCATGGCGATCTGTTGGGCCACCTGGACTGACTACGTTGAGAGGATAAAAGCGAACTGGGAAAGTGTCGTGACTGACAAGGACACGGTGCTCGTCTCCGGCGACATCTCATGGGCTACTTATATCAATAAGGCGGAAGAGGATTTCCGCTACATCTCCGAACTTCCCGGCCGCAAGCTCTTATCGCGCGGCAACCACGATTACTGGTGGACCACGATGAGGAAGATGGAGGAGTTCTTCGCAGCAAAGGGCTTCGATAATCTCGAGTTCGTAAGGACCAATGTCGTTGAGGCCGAAGGCTGCCTTATCACCGGCACCAGGGGCTGGATGATCGAGACCAGAGATGCGATCGAGGGCTCCGACAACAGGAAGATCTACGAGCGCGAGAAGCTCCGCATCAAGATGTGCATCGATGTCATTAACGAAGCTGATCCGGACCACGCGAAAAAGCACATCCTCATGATTCACTATCCGCCTGTAACCGCGAATCAGGAGTTCACGGAATTTGCCGAGATGATCTCTTCGGGCGGCATAGACATCTGTGTTTACGGCCACCTTCACGGCAAGGCCCACAAGAAGGCCTTCGAAGGTGATTTCGGAGGCTGCAGGTTCATCTGCACATCGGCAGATTACGTCGGCTTTAAACCGGTCAGGATAGTGTGATTTCAAAATCTCCAATACCAACTCTCGTAAATTCACTACAAAATTCACGCAGCGCGGTAATTCTGTAGTGAAAAATAAGTCAGCTATTTAGATTTTCACGATTTTTGTCACGCACTGCGTGTGTTTTGCAGTGAAAAATTGACGTTCGGGAGCCGCTCCCTGGCAGCCCTCTTAAAGGTCCCAAAACGCACCTCGAAAAATGCGCGCCAAAAATTTTTCGCGCCCGCAAACGCAATAAATAAAGGCCTTTGCGGGACACCTAAAATTAATTTGATAGACAACAATATTATAATAATATATAATACTTCCAGAGCCGAAGCAGTGGGATAATCCCATTTGCGGCGGCTCTTTTTTGTCTATATCTTCAGTAGAGGTAATCACATGGCATACTCGATGACAGGCTTCGGCCGCGGCGAGAAGGTTTTCGACACCAGGAAATACAGCATTGAGCTTAAATCCGTCAATTCAAGATTCTGCGATATATCGATCAGAATGCCCAGAATGTTCAACTATCTGGACGGCGATATCAGAAGAGTGATCACGGACAGGCTCCTGAGAGGCAAGATCGACGTTTTCATCAATTACGAAGATCAGGGCGAGGCAGGCGAGACGGTTACCGTTAATGCCGGACTTGCGAAGGAATATTCCGAAGCGGCTAGAGCGATCGCAGCGCTTACGGGAAGAGAAGATGATTTTGGTGTCGCAAGGCTCGCTACTATGCAGGATGTCCTTAGCGTTACCCAGAATGAACTTGATGAAGAGACTGCTACAAAGGAACTTCTGGAAACATTGAACGCAGCAATCGACGGCATGATCACAATGCGTAAGAGAGAGGGCGACAACCTCGTTGTCTCCATACTCGGAAAGGTTGACTCATTGGAGAGCCTTAGAGCAGAAGTTGTCACAAGATCTCCTGAAGTTGTTGAAGCTTATAAGCAAAAGCTCGCAGCAAGGATCAACGATATCCTCACGAGCGATCAGAGAGAATTCTACGATGACAACAGGCTTGCTGCTGAAGTTGCGATCTTCGCAGACAAGTGTGCAATAGACGAGGAGATGGCGCGCCTTTCAAGCCACTTCTCACAGGCAAGAAAGATCCTTGCTGAAGACGGTTCTGTCGGCAAGAAGATGGATTTCCTCGTGCAGGAGATCAACCGAGAAGTCAATACAACAGGCAGCAAAGCAAATGATATCGAGATCACTTCGAGAGTTCTTTCAATGAAGAACCTCATAGAAGAGATCAGAGAACAGATACAGAATCTTGTATAAAGGAAGGGCAGCAGATGGCATCTGAATTTATCGACATCGGATTCGGAAATATCGCACAGGCGTCACGCATTATCTGCGTTGCCGCTGCAGAGTCTTCTCCGGTAAGACGCATGATGCAGGATTCCAAAGACAGGGGAACTCTTGTGGATTGCTGCGCCGGCAAGAAGTGCAAATCGGTAATCGTCACGGACAGCGGTCTTGTACTTACATCCGCGCTTTCCACTTCAGAGATAAAGGAGATGCTGGGATGAGTAATTACAGAGGATTGATCGTTGCAGTATCAGGTCCTTCGGGCGTCGGAAAAGGAACCGTTCTTGCGAAGGTCGAAGAACTGCTCGAAAAGGCAAATCCCGGCTGTGTAGGCCATTCGATCTCCGTTACGACTAGAGCTCCGAGAGGACAGGAAAAAGATGGCGTCGAATACTACTTCAGAACGACAGAACAGTTCGAGCAGATGATCAGGGACGGCAAGATCGTTGAATACGACAAGTACGTTGATAACTACTACGGCACACCGTCAGATCCTTTAGATGAGATGCTCAGCAAAGGCCAGGACGTGCTTTTCGACATCACAATAGAAGGAAGCCTTGCGCTGAATCGCAAGTTCGACACCGACACGGTAACGATATTTATCCTGCCGCCTTCGATGGAAGAACTTGAGAGCAGATTAAGAGGCAGAGGCACGGAGACTGAGGAGAAGATCGCCAAGAGGCTCGCCCAGTCAAGAGAAGAGATCAAACGTGCCGGCGAATTCGAATACATCATAACGAACGATGATGTGGACAGAGCAGCAAGAGACATTCTTGCGATTATCACCGCTGAAAAGCTGAAAGCTTCGAAGAATATATGTACAGCAAAAGAACTTGAATAAAAGGAGAAGAGAGGTAAAAAGATGTTAACAGATCCTTCAATCGAGAAACTCAAGGCAAAATCAGCAAGCCCTTACGACCTTACAGTGCTCGTAAGTAAGCGTGCAAGAGAACTGACAGACGGCGCTCAGCCCATGATCGACGACGACGGTGCAGCTAATGTTGTATCCCTTGCCTGCCGTGAAGTTGCAGCTGACAAGGTCGTTGCAGTTAAGGGTGATGTAGAGGATGAGGCAGTTATCCCGATCACAAGAGAAGAGAAGATCAGAAGAAGAGAAGAAGCTGAGAACAGAAGAAAGATGCTCGAGGAAGAAAGAGCAGAGAGAATGTCTGTTGCAGGCGGCTTGAACTCCAAGGGTTTGGATGACCTTATCGACGCTTTGGCAGGCGGAAGCTCCGAAGGCGAAGAAGAGGAAGTCGTATACGAAGGTGAAGGCGAAGACGAGCCTTCTGAAGATGAAGAATAATCCAAAGGGAGTTTAAGTAATATGGCAGTAGAGAAAACAATGGATAAGATAGTCTCACTTGCAAAGGTAAGAGGCTTCGTATATCCGGGTTCTGACATCTACGGCGGTCTCGCTAATTCATGGGACTACGGCCCGTTAGGTGTTCAGCTTAAGAATAACGTTAAGGCAGCATGGTGGAAGAAGTTCGTCCAGGAGAGCCCTTACAATGTAGGACTTGATGCTGCGATCATCATGAATCCCAAGACATGGGTCGCTTCAGGCCACGTCGGCGGATTCTCCGATCCTCTCATCGACTGCAAGCAGTGCAAGGCACGTCAGAGAGCGGACAACCTCGTTGAGGACTGGAATAAGGAGAACGGTATTGAGAACGTTCCCGTAGAGGGTATGAGCCCTGAAGAGATGGTAGCTTACATCAGGGAGAATAATATTCCGTGCCCTGTATGCGGCGGCCACAACTTCACGGACATCCGTAAGTTTAACCTCATGTTCAAGACATTCATCGGTGTTACCGAGGATGCCACATCTGAGGTTTATTTAAGACCTGAGACAGCTCAGGGTATCTTCGTTAATTTTGCAAACGTTCAGCGTTCTGCAAGAAAGAAGCTTCCGTTCGGTATCTGCCAGATCGGTAAGTCCTTCCGTAACGAGATCACACCCGGCAACTTCATCTTCAGAACACGTGAGTTCGAGCAGATGGAGTTAGAGTTCTTCTGCGAACCCGGCACAGACCTTGAGTGGTTCGATTACTGGAAGAAGTTCTGCCACGACTGGCTCATCGGCCTTGGCATCAAGGAAGAAGAGCTCCGCACGAGAGATCATGCTAAGGAAGAGCTCGCATTCTATTCGAGAGCTACGACAGACTTCGAGTTTGCATTCCCGTTCACTGACTGGGGCGAACTCTGGGGCATCGCAGACCGTACAGACTATGACCTCAAGCAGCACATGGAATTCTCCAAGCAGGATCTCACATATTTCGATCCCGCCAAGAACGAGAAATACATTCCTTATGTTATCGAGCCCTCGCTCGGTGCTGACCGTGTTACACTCGCTTTCCTCTGCTCTGCTTACGATGAGGAAGAGCTCGAAGGCGGCGATGTAAGAACAGTTATGCATTTCCACCCGTTCCTTGCTCCTATCAAGATCGGCGTGCTCCCTCTTTCTGCGAAGCTTACAGACAAGGCTCAGCCTATTTTCGAGAAGCTCTCAAAGAAGTATATGTGCGAGCTCGATGACCGTCAGTCCATCGGTAAGCGCTACAGAAGACAGGACGAGATCGGTACTCCTTACTGCGTAGTTTACGACTTCGATTCGGAGAATGACGGATGCGTAACTATCAGAGAAAGAGACTCCATGAAGAACGTCGAGTATGAGCCCGGAAACATCAGATTCCCTATCGACAAACTCGAAGAATTTTTCTCAGATAAGTTCGATTTTTAAGACATTATTCTGATAAAATAAACTGATAAGTTTTTAGCAGGCTAAAATGCCATAAGAGAAACAAAAAACTGAATCCAATAAATGAAAGGCGGATAAAAAGAATGACAAAGTACGTTTACCTGTTCACCGAAGGCAACGGAAACATGCGCGAACTCCTTGGCGGTAAAGGCGCTAACCTTGCTGAGATGACAAACATCGGTCTCCCTGTACCTCAGGGTTTCACGATCAGCACAGAGGCATGCACCAAGTATTACGAGGACGGCCGTCAGATCAATGACGAGATCATGGCTCAGGTCATGGAGTACATCGTAAAGCTTGAGGAGATCACAGGCAAGAAGTTCGGTGATCTCGAGAACCCGCTCCTCGTATCCGTAAGATCCGGTGCCAGAGCTTCAATGCCGGGCATGATGGACACTATCCTTAACTTAGGTCTGAATGAGCAGGTTGTAGACGTTATCGCTACAAAGTCCAATAACCCCAGATGGGCATGGGACTGCTACAGAAGATTTATCCAGATGTATTCCGACGTTGTTATGGAAGTCGGCAAGAAGTATTTCGAAGAATTGATCGACAAGATGAAGGCTGCAAGAGGGGTTACACAGGACGTTGAGCTCACAGCAGACGACCTCAAGGAACTCGCTTCACAGTTCAAGGCTGAGTACAAGGCTAAGATCGGCACAGACTTCCCTACAGATCCTAAGGAACAGCTCATCGGCGCTATCAAGGCCGTATTTAGAAGCTGGGACAACCCGAGAGCTAACGTTTACAGAAGAGACAACGATATCCCTTATTCCTGGGGTACGGCAGTTAATGTTCAGTCCATGGCATTCGGTAACATGGGTGACGACTGCGGTACAGGTGTTGCTTTCACACGTGACCCTGCTACAGGTGAGAAGGGCCTCTTCGGTGAGTTCCTTACAAACGCACAGGGCGAAGACGTAGTTGCAGGCGTTCGTACTCCTATGAAGATCGCTGAGATGGAGCAGAAGTTCCCTGAAGCATTCGCTCAGTTCACACAGGTCTGCGAGACACTCGAAAAGCACTACAGAGACATGCAGGATATGGAGTTCACAGTTGAGCACGGTAAGCTCTACATGCTCCAGACAAGAAACGGTAAGAGAACAGCTCAGGCTGCTATGAAGATCGCTTGCGACCTCGTTGACGAAGGCATGAGAACACCTGAGGAAGCAGTTGCAATGATCGATCCTCGTAACCTCGATACACTACTGCACCCTCAGTTCGATCCTGCTGCTTTGAAGGCTGCAGAGGCTATCGGTAAGGGCCTCGGTGCTTCTCCGGGAGCTGCTTGCGGTAAGATCGTATTCACAGCTGAAGATGCTGTTGAGTGGCATAACAGAGGTGAGAAGGTAATCCTCGTAAGACTTGAGACATCTCCTGAAGATATCTCCGGAATGAAGTCTGCTGAGGGTATCCTCACAGTTCGAGGCGGTATGACATCCCACGCTGCAGTAGTTGCAAGAGGTATGGGTGAGTGCTGCGTATCCGGATGCGGCGAGATCGCTATGGATGAAGAGCACAAGAGATTCACACTCGCAGGTAAGGAATTCCACGAGGGTGACATCATCTCTCTCGATGGTTCTACAGGTAATATCTACGACGGCGCAATCCCTCAGGTTGACGCTGATCCTAACAACGGTTACTTCGGCCGCATCATGGCTTGGGCTGATGAGTTCAAGAGAATGGGCGTTCGTACAAATGCAGATACACCTGCAGATGCTAAGAAGGCTCGTGAGCTCGGCGCACAGGGTATCGGTCTTTGCCGTACAGAGCACATGTTCTTCGGTGAGGGCAGAATCGATGCATTCCGTGAGATGATCTGCTCTGAGACAGTTGAGGAGAGAGAAGAAGCTCTCGACATCATCCTGCCTATGCAGCAGAGCGACTTCGAGGCTCTCTATGAGGCTCTCGAGGGTTATCCTGTTACAATCCGTTTCCTGGATCCCCCGCTCCACGAGTTCGTTCCTACAACAGAGATCGAGATTGAGAAGCTTGCTAACAAGAAGCACAAGACAGTTGCTGACATTAAGAACATCATCTCTTCTCTCCATGAGTTCAACCCTATGATGGGTCACAGAGGATGCCGTCTTTCTGTTACATATCCTGAGATTGCAAAGATGCAGACAAAGGCTGTTATTCGCGCTGCAATCAACGTAAAGGCTAAGCACCCTGATTGGAACATCGAGCCTGAGATCATGATTCCTCTCGTAGGTGATGTTAAGGAGTTGAAGTTCGTTAAGGATATCGTTGTTGCAACAGCTGACGAAGAGATCAAGAGCGCAGGTTCCGACATCAAGTACGAAGTAGGTACTATGATCGAGATTCCTAGAGCTGCTCTCACAGCTGATGAGATTGCAGCTAACGCAGACTTCTTCTGCTTCGGTACTAACGACCTTACACAGATGACATTCGGTTTCTCAAGAGACGATGCAGGTAAGTTCCTCGATGCTTATTACGATAAGAAGATCTTCGAGGCTGATCCGTTCGCTAAGCTCGATCAGACAGGTGTCGGCAAGCTCATGAAGATGGCTATCGACCTTGGTAAGCCCGTTAATCCGAACCTCCACATCGGTATCTGCGGCGAGCACGGCGGTGATCCTTCATCTGTTGAGTTCTGCGATGCTATCGGTCTGGATTACGTATCCTGTTCTCCTTTCCGTGTGCCGATCGCAAGACTTGCTGCTGCACAGGCTGCAATCGCTCACAAGAAGTAAGCAGAAATTTATCTTTAACTGTATCGGCTTCCCGAGTTTTCCCGGGAAGCCGTTTTTTTATTGACAAGCCCCTTTAAATCATTTATAACATTTGCGGTTTTTATTAAAAAAGAGAGGGTGTGTTTGTTTTTATGGATTTTGGCGGTTTCTCCGTAAAATTTCTTGAAGCAGCCGGACATTATCTTTTCAGCATAAAGGGAACCTCTTTGGCGCTCTTCTTTATGTTCGCGATAATCTTCATAGGTTATCTTCTCGGAAAGATCAATATTAAGGGTGTATCTCTTGGTACAGCTGCTATCTTCATCGTAGCTTTGGTATTCGGTCACTTCAAGGGTGTAACAATCGGTTATGAAGGACACGAAGGATGTATCGCCGGTTGGGCTGAAAAGCTTGGAACTATCGATACATGGTTTAAGATCATCCAGAATATCGGACTTATTCTGTTCGTTACTTCTGTTGGTCTCATCGCAGGTCCTACATTCTTTAAGAACCTCAAGAAGAATGCCAAGTCCTATATTCTTCTCGGTCTCCTTATCATTGCATCGGGAAGCTTGGTAACAGCCCTCGTCACTATACTTGTTCCTAACATGACTTCTGCTATGGCAGTAGGTCTTATGTCCGGAGCTCTTACAAGTACACCTGCATTCGCAGCTGCACAGGGCGCTTTGGAGAATTCTCCTTATTATGGTGAGATTGCAGTAGGACACGCCGTTGCTTATCCGTTCGGCGTTATCGGCGTAGTTTTGTTCGTACAGATCATCCCCAGACTTCTTAAGGTTGATATGGAGCATGAGAAATCTCTCCTTGCACCTGTAGGAGACTTTGACGGTGAGAAGAGCATCTCCACAAAGCTGTTTACTCTTGATAAGTTCGGATGCGGTGCGTTCGCTCTTACAGTTATGACAG
>JAEEGH010002523.1_pt1 | contig 49401 bp, 47 predicted proteins | sample 9134181 | NCBI WGS metagenome assembly JAEEGH01 (sample SAMN16246544, study PRJNA631951) | gut metagenome | biome: gut microbiome; feature: rumen; material: DP-attached | host: Bos | place: Iran: Karaj | collected 2018-10
TGATACAGATGGGTGCCGCTGTTGAGTCGATCAGATAAGCAAGCTTTGCTCTTGAGATCTTGTGCTTATCGGTAACGGGTCTCATAACAGAGCCTACTGTAAGGCAGTTAAAATAGTCATCAATAAAGATAAGCACGCCCAAAAGGATAGTAGCAAGCTGAGCTCCCACTCTGGTCTTGATATGCTTAGATGCCCAGTCACCGAAAGCCTTACTTCCGCCTGCACGGTTCATGAGAGAAACAAGGATTCCCAGGATCACCAGGAAAACAAGAATACCTACGTTGTAAGAATCCGCAACGGATGCGATGATACCGTCACAGAACACATGATTAACGGTTCCTTCAAAACTGAATCCGGAATAAAGAAGCCCTCCGGCAATGATACCTATGAACAGCGAGCTGTAAACTTCCTTTGTTATAAGTGCAAGAACTATTGCGATGATGGGAGGAACAAGAGCCCAGAATGACTCTTGTACCGTATCGGCATTAGTGACAAATTTTGCCGCAATGATGACTCCCGCAACAACCGTAAGTGCCACGATGTTGATCGTTTTCTGCAGATCGCTTTTTTTGTTTTCCATTATCTTTCTCCTTTTACGCCCGGGGGCTTATTTTCAAAAGAGCCTTATAAATTATAGCCCTTATTGAAGCATTAGAAAAGCAAAAAGAGGACAGGTCATAAACCTGTCCCCTTTGACAAATTCCAATATTGAATTACTTTGCGATGACCGTTCCTTCTTCGCCCGCATAAACAGGAAGTGCGTTTTCAGCAGCTTTATACTGATTCAGGATGGCATCTTTTTGGGATACGGATACTGCTTTTTCAATATCCAGATCCGTTATATCACTGGTCTTACCGATAAGATCGAAATCATCATTCTTATTAAAGGTAAGGGATACGTCTTCAAGTCCCAGTAATCTCTCGCGCTTAACCGCTGCTTCTTCGGAGGAAGCCGCATAAGAAGATTCCTGAACCTTCGCAGTACTTTCCGAAGATTTCTCTTCAGGAGCTTTTACCTCGGCGAGCTGTTCACGGATACGAAGTGATGCGTAATCGTTATTAATTTGTGAGTAATCAAAACTATTACCTATTCTCATATCCGGACCTCCTTGTCACGTTTGCGGTTTCATGCATTATATCGGCATAAAAGTAAGCGTGCTTTAGTCCGAGAAAATAAACAATAAATAAAATTACTTCTTTCCTATGAAGCCCTTAAGCTCATCCATGAAGGAATCAACATCCTTAAACTCTCTGTATACGGATGCAAATCTTACGTATGCAACCGCATCAAGATCCTTGAGTTTTCTCATAACGATCTCACCGATAACGCGGGAAGGAATTTCCTTATCCTCAAGTGTTGAGATCTCGTTTTCGATGTCATCAACCAGCTGGGTGATCTGAGTCGCACTTACAGGGCGCTTATGACATGCCCTGAGCACACCGGACTCGATCTTGGAACGGTCGTACTGCTCACGGTTATTATCCTTTTTGATGATGATAAGAGGGATGGTCTCAACCTTCTCATAGGTGGTAAAACGCTTGGAACAGTTATCACAGATCCTGCGCCTTCTGATGGAATAATTATCATCGGCGGGTCTGGAATCGATTACTCTCGTATCATCGCTGCCACAATAAGGACACTTCATATTGTTCTCCCCTTAATTAATTTTCTGCAGGATAACTTTCCCAGTTAAGTGCTGCCTTTTCCCATTTTCCGGGATCTTCGGCAAGCTTATCGTTCATCCAGGAAATGGCATCAAGTACGCCATCCTCATCAAAGGAAAAATCTTTGGATTCTTTGCTCTCAGCAGGTGTGGTGTGGTAATTGAAAGGTCCGGGCCAGATCTCACATAAAAGGTAATTTGTTGTGATATCTTCTCCGCTGTCGCTTTTTGACTCCACGCTCTTCTTGCTGAGTCTGCATCTTAATCCGCCGCATGAGCCGGAATAATCCGATTTCTTTAAAAATCCCATGGGCAGGATATCTTCACGTCTGATCATGAGTCACCTCAGCAGATCATTCATCGTTCTTCTTTCTAAGGAAAGAAGGAACCTCCATGTGTACATCCTTTACACGGCTCTTAAGTCCGGATCCTTCGGTGGGTGCACCGGGAGTCTGAGGAGCTGATGCATTGGAACCGAGGCTTGAAGGATTAACGGTTCTGATGGGGCCGGTGGTTGATCCGGCTGCAGGAGCGGGTGAAGGTGCGGGATTAAATCCGACACTGTCAACAGAAGGAATATTTGCGGTACCGAATCTGGGCTGAGGAGCTGCGCTTCTGGGAACATATCCGAAGGTGGAGCTGCTGTCCTGGATTCCGGTAGCGATAATGGTAACGCTGATCTTGTCTCCAAGGCTCTCGTCGTTTCTCATACCAAGGAAGAAATCAACTCTCTCACCTACAAGATCACGCAAGTACTCGTCGATCTCCATGATATCTCCGGCGGTAACGGAACCTACAACGTTTGCGATGATGGCAGTTGCGGAATTGATCTTGGAATCAAGAAGCTTGCTCTCGACTGCAGCCTTGGCAGCGGCAACTGCTCTGCCTTCGCCTTCAGCTTCGCCGATACCGATAAGGGCGGTGCCCTTATCCTTCATAGCCTTCTTGATATCAGCAAAGTCAAGATTAAGATCTCCGTCCTCGTTGATGATATCGGTTATACCACGAACAGCCTGCTTGACTACTTCGTCAGCAAGCTTGAACATTGTCTTAATGGGGGTGGATTTACTTGCAAGATTAAAGAGCTTGTCGTTGGGGATAACAAGGATGGTATCAAGATCATCACGGATCTTTGCGATACCCATCTCTGCATTTTCTTTTCTCACAGCTCTTTCAATGGTGAAAGGAGTGGTCATAACACCTACGGTGAGGATTCCGAGGTCTCTTGCTTCGTGAGCGATAACGGGAGCTGCACCTGTACCGGTTCCGCCACCCATGCCGCATACGATGAAGAGCATGTTAGCATCCTTGATGTGCTCTCTGATCTCATCGATGCTCTCCTGAGCTGCTCTCTCACCTACTTCAGGATCAGCTCCTGCACCGAGGCCCTGGGTCTCTTTTTCTCCAAGGGGCACCTTATCGGGAGCAAGTGAAAGTTCAAGGTCCTGAAGGTCTGTATTCATAGCCACGAATTCAACACCCGTGACGCCATCTTCTATCATTCTGTCAACAACGTTATTACCGGCACCGCCGACGCCAACAACGATGATTCTTGCCTTTCCGTTGGGCTTCGTTGACTCTTTTATTTCATACAAGGTTTTGTCCTCCTCACATAAATGTCTACATATACTGTTTAATAATAGTGTAAATTACCGAATTTTTCAACTCAAACTTAGATAACGAACGCTATTATTTCTCGTCATCGGGAGTGAATACATAGATACCTTCCTTGCTGTATTCCTCCATGTTCAGAACACCGTTCATGCCGCCCACTCTTTCAAGGAATGTGCCGAGGAGCATGACCTTGTCTTCTATACCCTCTTCATCCCTGCCGAGATCAACTCTTACATTGCCGAAATATACGGTAACTTCGCCGTTTCCGTGGAAATGAATCCTGTCTGCGGAAAGCTCATATTTAGCAAGAAGTTTGGTAAGATCGAGAGTCCTTAAAAAGATGTCGGTATCATCCGTTGTAAGCGGTTTCCCTACCTGAATACCGGAAAAAGTGATTCCGGTTACCTGTGGAATTCCTTTTGTAAGGACATCAGAACTTTCGACAACGGTTCCGTCCTTATCAAAATAGATATATCTGTCCAGATATTTCACATATCCGGCCAGTGCTTTTTCAAATACCCTGATCCTTATCGAATCCGATGAAACAACCTCTACGGTTATCGCATCGACAAAAGGAACATCGGTGATCTTTCTGCTTTTGTACTTCATCGACAGGACGATCGAATTATCTCCGAGAGGTCCCGTCATTACAATGTCTATGATCTCCTGATTGGAATAATGAGTATTTCCGTCAACATATATCTTGGCGGGATCGACTCTGTATATCTCCAGAAAATATGCTATTCCCATTACGCAGGCAAATATGAGAAGGAAAATGAGCAAAGGCACCGTTATCCTGCGTACTGCCTTGCCCCCGCGGGCGCTCACTTTCTCCTGCTTTCCGCTCTGTTGGCCCTGTCTATATTGAGGACAAGCCCCACCTCAATAAGAAGGAAAAGAGCTGAAGATCCGCCGTAGCTTATGAACGGAAGCGAAACACCGGTGTTGGGAATGGAACCCGTAACAACGGCTATGTTGAGTACGACCTGAATCGCAAAATGCGCCATTATTCCCGATACGACAAGGAAGCTGAATCTGTCCTTGGTATTTCTCGCTATGAGAAGCATCCTGTAAATAAGGAGCGCGAACATTATCATAAGTGAGATGGCACCAATGATCCCAAGTTCCTCACATATGACCGCAAAGATCATATCGTTATGAGGCTCGGGAAGAACGGTTATCTTCTGCACACTCTGTCCGAGTCCCCTTCCGAACCATCCGCCGTTACCGATCGCATAAAGTCCCTGAAGCATCTGGTGTGCGGAAGTCTCCGTAGAGTTTTCGGGATGAAGCCAGGAAGATATTCTTGTAAGTCTGAATGAACCTTCCGAAGCGGAATCGTTTGATGATACATATGCGATCAGACCTCCGGCAGCCGCAAGACCGAGTGCGACAAAAAGGAGGTATTTCTTAAAGTCAGCCGATGCGACAAAGCACATAACGAACGCGATACAGAAAACGATCAGTGCCGAACTGAGGTTATCCGTGACGGTGTAAAGAAGGATCGATGCCACACATGTAAGTCCCATGCAGAGCGAGAAACCCTTCCATGAAGTGATCGCTTTATTACCCATTGAATTGATCATTGCCGCAAGGAAAACGATCATGAGGAGCTTGGTGATCTCCGCGGGCTGAAGATTTCCGCCTATGAACGGAATCTGTATCCATCTTCTCGCACCGTGTGATTCGATTCCGAAAGGAATGACAAGGAATATGACACCTATTGCAAGAAGGTAGACGATCTTCTTGATATGGGGAAGATCCATGATCTTCTTTACCGGCATGAAGATTGTTATGAGCATGCAGAACAGACCGAGGACATCCGCGGTTATCTGCTTTTTGAAAAAGTAAGATGATCTTCCGAAATCTCTGAGCGCAACATATGATGATGCGGAATAAACCATAAGAAGTCCGAAGCCGAGCAAAAAGAGAACGATGAACACAAGGTTCAGGTCGATATCTGTTTCAAGGTATTCCTTGAAATTATCGGCACTGTCCTTCCATGTCTGCACGTCCATTCTGATAACTTTATTCTGTTTGCCCGATTTCGTATTAGCCATCAGTATTCTTTAGTCAGTCTGTGTATTACCGTCCAGGTTGTCGTTAACGGGTATCGTATCATCAAGTATCGACATGGACTCGGTCGCAAGTTCTCCCGTATCGGCATCGTAGTACTTTCCGTCGGGGCCTACGCGGTATCCGGTCTTCTCATCTATAGGATAAGACATCCATCTGGGATATACGCTTGCGGTCTCACCTGTCGAATCCGTTATCTCGGAAAGTTCTATCTCTTCATAAGGATCTTCGACAGCAGTTTCACTGCTCTGATCATCACTTCCCTGAGAGTAACTGAGAGTGTTCTCGAGCTGCTTTTCTTCGAGATACTTTATCTCCTCATCGGTGAGTGGCTCGGTCATATAGATTCCCATATAGGGAAGTACTTCCTGCAGGATATCCCTGCAGAGAAGGCATGCGTATTTAACATTATCCTGCTTTGCAAAATTGGGTCTGTCTATAACAACATAGATCGCTATCTGGGGATCGTCTGCGGGTGCATAGCCCATAAAGGAAATAACGATCTGTCCTGTTTCACGGGGAATGGTCTGAGCCGTTCCGGTCTTTCCTCCGATCGCATATCCGTAAGGTCTGGCGTTCCTTCCGCTTCGTCTGGATCCGCCCTCTTCCATTACGGTCGCCCTGCAGTACTGTCTCATTCTTTCGGATACCGATTCCGAAACGGTCTGCTTTAAAACCCTGGGCTCTATGGTCTGGATAACCGCTCCGTTTGAATCGGTGATCGAACTTACAAGATGGGGCTCATAGTAGTATCCGCCGTTTATGAGGGATGAGAATCCTGCGATCATCTGGATCATGGTAGCGTTGAAGTTCTGTCCGAACGAGTTTGTCGCAAGGTCAACGGGACCCATGGTCGAGGAATTATATACAAGTGTTTCGGTTCGTGATTCACCTGCAAGATCGATTCCGGTCTTAAGTCCGAGGTTGAAGATCCTCTGATATTTGCACATATTCTCGGTTCCGAGTGCTTGTGAGATCTTCATGAGTGCAACGTTGCAGCTCCATGCGATCGAATCCTGTACGGTCACGACACCGTCTCCGCCCGAGTCATATGTATGACATTTGATGAAATAGTTTGAAACCTGAAGTGCACCGTTACATGTATAAACTTCATTGCCGGTGATCGCACCGCAGTCAAGAGCCGCAGCTACGGTAAATGGCTTGGCTGTCGATCCCGGTTCATATGTATAGCTGATGCACTGGTTCTTCCAGAGGTTATAGAGATTGACATTGATCTGGTCGGAGGACATCTGGTCGAGCATTTCCTGTGTGATGGTCTCCGTAGACTTTCTGTACTCGATATATCCGCCCGCGTTTTCCACGGCCTCATAATAGTTACAGCCGATGAGCGGATCGGTATTCATATAATCGCCGGGGTTATATGTGGGGAAATCAGCCATGGCAAGGATCTCACCGGTGTTGATATCCATTATGATGCATCCGAGATTTTCGGCGCCGTTTCCCTGACGGTAATTGTTCCTGTATGTTTCGTTGAATATGCCCAGGTGCTTTTCGACAATGCCCTGAATGGTGGCATCGATCGTTGTATGGATGGTATATCCGTCAACGGCAGGCTTGATGGTTCTTTCGAGTGTCGCATCCTCGTTCTGGAATCCGTACTCTCTTCCGTCGGTTCCGGTAAGGACCGCTTCGTAATACTCCTCAAGTCCGTACTTTCCGCCGGAATTGCCGTTTCCGATGGTGTATCCGAGGATCGTCGAACATGAATTTCCCATCGGATAAACTCTCTTGTACTCTTCCTCAAAAGTGACACCGCGGATGTACGAATTGTTCTCCTGCATGTTCAGGAATTCGCTTATCTCACCGTAAGTAAGTCTCTTTGCGAGAATGTGGTACTGGTTGCTCTCATTATTGGTCACAAATGTCCTGAGCTCGTTTATATTGATCTGGGGGAAGCACTGTCCGAGAGCGGTGAGTGTGGGTTCGAGGTATCTGTTATCATCGTATGTCATCATTACCGACGCATCGACGACAAGGTTATATACCTTTTCGCTGGTTGCAAGAATGGTTCCCTTTGAATCAACAATATCCCCTCTTCTGAAGGGGATGATTATTGAGTCATATCTCTGATTTGATAAAACGATCCTCTGGTAATCCTCGCCGTGCTCACGCACTATCTTTACCAGCCTGATGGAAAGAAATACCAATATAACAAGTAAAACCAGAAGCAACATACTCAGCTTGTAAAATCTTAACTGCCTTGCTGTGAATGTTCCTCTGGGTTCACTTTTCTTTTTTTTCTTTTTTAAAGCCATATGTCAGCCTCAGTCACTGTATCTTCTCATGTAATCACCGGTCTCACCGGAGTAGAAGCAGATCTGGCCTTCATCGGCATAGGTCATACCAAGCTCTCCTCTTGCGATCGCTTCGATGGAGGCAAGGTCAACGCTTGCCATGATGCGGTTATACTCGGCATCATTTCTGGAGATCATGGCCGAAAGCTCACTTCTCTTTGCGGTCACGCTTCTGCTTATTTCGGTAAGGTCACTTCTGAGCCTTACATATGTTACCATCAAAAAGGCACAAACGGCAAAAGAAACAAGCGCAAGTCCCGCAGAAAGGACAACGGGAAGAGAAAGTCTTCTTCTTGCCGTCTTACGCTTAGGAGCCCTGCGTACTTCGGGGTGCACATAAGGTCTTGCGGGTGCTTCCTTCCTTACTGCGGTACCCTGTATGAAGTCTGAATATGATGTTCTGATTGCCATTTTCCTTTTCCCCCTCTTTCATCTGAAGAATCCGTTCTTCAAAGAGTTCGTTCAAATACCCTGAGCTTTGCGCTTCTTGATCTCGGATTATCCTCGATTTCCCCGTCTGTCGGTATTATCGGTTTTCTTGTTATTACTTTTCCCTTGGATACTTTTCCGCATACGCACTTCGGAAAATTCGGAGGACATACGCAGGGATTTTCAAATCTTTTGAATGCGTTCTTTACTATCCTGTCTTCAAGCGAATGGAACGTTATTATGCTGAGCCTTCCTCCCGGATTCAGGAAATCCGCCATGTCATCAAGTGATGTTTCAAGTACATCGAGTTCTTCGTTGCAGGCGATCCTCAGTGCCTGGAAGGTCTGTCTCGAAGGATGTCCGCCGGCCCTGAACTTGGCGGGGATCGAATTCTTTATGATCTCGTTGAGTTCAAAGGTGGTCTCTATCCTGCCCTTGCTTCTTTCCTTTACAATGTTCGACGCTATCTGATGCGCGAACTTTTCTTCTCCGTAATCCCTGAGTATCCTTCTGATCTCTTCTTCAGGATATTCATTTACGATCACTGCCGCTGTGAGATCCTTCCTCGTATCCATCCTCATATCGAGCGGAGCATCGGTGTTATAAGAAAAGCCTCTTTCACCGTTATCGAACTGATAAGAGCTGACTCCCAGGTCAAGCATGATGCCGTCCGCTCCGGTGATGCCCATTTCCTTAAGGATCCTTACGGCGTTGCGGTAGTTGTCCCTTATGACCGTTACCTTATCCTTAAATTCATCAAGCCTTTCGCTTGCCGCCTTTATCGCATCTTCATCCTGATCGAATCCGTACAGATGACCGGTCGTGAGTTTTGAAGCGATCAAGGAGGAGTGGCCCGCCCCGCCGAGAGTACCGTCCAGGTAAATTCCGTCAGGGCGGACCATCAATGAACCTATTGTTTCGTTTAGCAGAACCGAGGTGTGTTTGAATTCCATCTGTTAAAGAATAATTCCCTTTTCAAAAAGGCTCTGAGCTGCTTCTTCGGGACTTACATCATCATTAAGCGAATTCCACTTGTCCGAATCCCAGACCTCCGCTCTTCCGTCCGCCGTACCGACTATCGTCACGTCTTTGGAAAGTCCCGCATATTCTATGAGTGATGAAGGAACGAGCACTCTGCCGTGGGCATCTATATCCACCCTTGAAGCACCCGATCCGAAGAATCTCTTGAGTTCACGTGCCGTTCTGTCTGCGTTGGAAAGTGCTTTCAGCTTTGCGGAAAACTCTTCCCACTCTTCGTCCGTGTATATAACCAGACATCCGTCAAATCCCTTTGAAATAACGAAAGAATCTCCCAGGATCGCAGTGAACTTGGAAGGCACTGACATGCGGCCTTTGGCGTCTATTGTTCTGTTGTATTCGCCGATAAGACCGGTCATCGATGCTGATCTCCAAAAAATCCACTGTTTATGCGGGATTGGGCAGGTTTTTTATCTCTCTTGTGTTTTCCTGTTTTTCCCACTTTATGGGGTATTTTGCCCACTCTTTCCCACGACAATATGATAATAACCCCTATTTTAAGGATTTGCAAGCAATTTATTAATATTTCTTAAAATTTTGTTTGGGTAAAAATTGACAAAAAAAGACTCCCAAAATCTACATTTTGGGAGTCAGTTTTAACAGACACTACAAGATTTTGTTTTTAGTGGGAATCGGTGGGGCAAAAAACGATAGATTTTAATTTTCCCCTGGATATCTGAAATCTTACTATTACATCGATGATAATGCTTCCGATGACCATCACAGCGGCCAGAACCTGCGATACGGCCAGTGTGGTTCCGGGGATGAACAGCGTATCGGTGCGGATCCCTTCTATCCAGAACCTTCCCACACCATATCCTATAAGATACAGAAGTCCGATCTCGCCGTAGAATTTCCTCTTTTTGCCGAGGAGCACCAGCAGGATCACAACACCGACATTCCAGAGGCTTTCGTAAAGAAATGTGGGATGAACCTGGATGAAATTCTCACCGGGCTGCATATGCGATGAAATACTCTCGCTTATATCCCTGGCACGGACCGCATTTACGGGAAGCCTCATCGCGAAAATATTGTTCGTATATTCTCCGAACACTTCCCTGTTGAAGAAGTTTCCCCATCTTCCGAATGCCTGTCCGAGTACAAGCCCGGGCACACAGGTATCGAGGAGTCTTAAACCGTTCAGCTTCTTGAACCTGCAATAGACAAAGACCGTGATGAATGCGGCAATGACACCGCCGTATATTGCCAGTCCGCCCTGCCTGATATTAAAGATCTGAAGCGGTTCGTTTTTGTAATAATCCCAGGAGAATATCACGTAATAGATACGTGCACCCAGGACACCGAACAGCACTCCGTAAAAGAAGAAATCCCAGATGATCTCCTTACTCCATCCCTCACGCTTTGCTATCCATGCGGCAAGCGTTCCTCCGGCAAACATGCCGAGAACAACACATATGGCATAGAGCTTGATCTCAAAGCCAAATACATTGATCCCGTCGGGAACATTCGACAGGTACAGATGAAGATTGGGAAAAGAAATATCTTTAATATTCATCACACATTAAACCTGAACAGTATTACATCGCCGTCCTGAACGACATACTCCTTGCCCTCGATGCGGACGATGCCCTTCTCCTTGGCGGCCGCGATGGAGCCGTTATCGAGAAGATCCTGATAATTGATGACTTCGGCCTTGATAAAGCCGCGCTCGAAATCGGTGTGGATCTTACCTGCGGCCTGGGGAGCCTTGGTTCCCTTCTTGATGGTCCAGGCACGGCACTCATCCTCTCCCGCGGTAAGGAAGCTCATAAGTCCGAGCAGATCATAGCTTGCCCTGACCAGCTTTTCGAGTCCGGATTCCTTGAGTCCGAGAGCATCGAGGAATTCTTTCTTTTCCTCCTCATCAAGCTCGGAGATCTCCTCCTCCGTTCTTGCGGAGATGACGAACACTTCGGAGCCTTCCTCCGCAGCAAAAGCACGGACCTTCTTTACGTTCTCGTTATTTGCACCGTCATCGGCGAGATCGCCGTCCTCTACATTCGCGGCATAGATAACGGGCTTATCCGTAAGAAGGTTGAACTCCTTGCGGTATTTGATCTCGTCCTCATCCTCCGTTACAAGAGTTCTGGCAGCGTTATTTGCCTCAAGATGAGCTTTGAATCTTTCAAGCAGGTCAAGTTCCTTGGCAGCGGTCTTGTCCATTCTCGCAGTCTTGGCGACCTTGGCGATACGCTTTTCAAGAACTTCAAGATCGGCAAAGATAAGCTCGAGATTGATCGTCTCGATATCTCTTATCGAATCAACGCTTCCGTCCACATGGATGACATTGTCATCGTCAAAGCATCTTACGACATGAACGATTGCATCAACCTCACGGATATTTGCAAGGAACTGGTTTCCGAGTCCCTCTCCCTTTGATGCTCCCTTGACGAGTCCCGCAATATCAACGAACTCGATGGTTGCGGGTGTGACCTTCTTGGTGTTGTAGAGCTTTCCGAGCTTCTCGATCCTCTCATCGGGAACAGCAACAACACCGACATTGGGATCTATGGTACAGAACGGGAAGTTCGCAGCCTGCGCTCCCGCCTTTGTTATCGAATTAAAAAGAGTACTCTTTCCCACATTGGGTAATCCCACGATTCCGAGCTTCATGACCAAAAATCTCCTTACAATAAAAAAATAAGTCCCGAAAAACATAGATATTCTACACTAATCGGGACTTGTTTACAATTTAAAATATATGCTCATAGATCGCATTCAGCGCGACCGAAACCGTCCATGCCTTGATCACATAGCAAAGCTTAAAATGAAGGCTTGCAATATGAAAATTTCCCATATATCTCAATATCACCGCATATACGATGATGCTGAGTATAAATACGATCACATAAGCAAATGTCGCAAGCGATCTTTCGGAAACAGACGAGTTACTGCCTGCGATCAGTTTTCTCATGATCAGTTTAAGAAGGACCATTAATACAAAACAGATGCTTCCGGTAAGCAGAATAACGTAGAAATCCATATATCAATCACCTTTTTTCTTAATGAATGTTTTATAGAATTCCATTTCAGTGATCGCAAAGGATGCACTTATAATGCTTGCAGGAACCGAATTATGTACGAGCGGGGATATAACTGACACAGCGGTAAATAACAGAAACGCAAGCAGAATGACCAAAATATAGATCAGTCCCCATACTCTTCTCGTGACAGCCCTCTGACGGTCCTGTGTGCGATCGGAATAGCGCTTATTTACCCATCCCTCGATCATCTTATCGATGGATCCCTTCCAGACATAGATCAGGAAAAAGATTATCGTTCCGACCAGGAGTGAATGAATATCATAAATATGCGATTTGCAATAGCTCAAGAACATATGAAGCATATGCATTTACCTGTAGAATTCGTCTTTTTCAATGACTTCCGCGATCTGTGAAGATATGCTTTCCCAGGAATACTTTTTCTGACATTCAAGGCGGTGAGCCTCAACATATTCCCGGATCGTGTCATTCTTTAAAAGATCATACATACGCCCGGCAAGGACCTCGGGATCATCCTTATCGATATTATAACCGTTCACGCCGTCCTGTATGATCTCATTCATGGACAGGACACTGCGGCCGATACAGGGAAGTCCGCAGCTCAGCGCCTCAATGAATACCTTTCCGAAAGGTTCCGCATACGAAGGCATACAGAAAACGTCGCATGTATTATAGTACTGCATAACCTGATCCGATGGAAGAAATCCTTTGTAATGGATTCCCGGAACATTATCCTTGTTCGGATCGGTCATAGGACCGAGAATATACAGCTCGGCATCCTTCATATACTTTTCACGGAGTATACGGAATGCCTCGATAACAAGATAACCGCCCTTGGCATCAAAATCTTTTCCGACAAAGAGGATCTTGTTTCCTTTTCTGTCGGGCTTAAGCCTCGAAGTATCGATCTCCACTCCAGCTCCGACAGTGTGAACACGCTCGGGAGCGACACCGAAACGCTTGATTATGTACTGGGAAAGCCAGTCGCCCATGGTAAAGATTCCGGCGCACTCAGGTAAAAATGCGTTCTGGGTCTCACACCTTTTATGCAGCGCTTTCATATCGGCATTCTTACGAAAATAGTGCTCTTTGGTCACCGGATCTGTCAGGAGCACTTCCTCGATGTACTGCGCACACATATCCAGATAGATATAATTGTGTGCGTCATTTCTCATCGGCAGCTCGGCAAACTGCAATGTGCAGAAATTCGAGTCTTCGATGGAATCCAATGCCTTTTTTCCGGGCTTTCTCAGAGCAGATAAAGCAAAATCATACTTAATGAACCACCCTCTTCGAACCAGTGCATTTCTGATCTTGGTGGCAAAAGACTGCTCGATAGGGGTATCTATCAGTTCAAATTTATCCTTAAGACTGTCAAATAAAGATAAATACGTTCCTGACCAGGCTTTCTTCCTGTCGTTTCCCCATTGACATATATAGTACAGTTTTTTCATGTTCTCTTCTGCCATTAAAGTCTTTTTACCGCGTCATCTTTTGATCTTTTTCAAATGTATGATCGCACCGAATGCCAGCGCAAGGAATACGTAGACGAACTTAAGTGTCTGAAGCGCATCAACCCACCACAGGTTAATGAAATAGATCGTGACTGCGATACCGACAATTACAAACAATCCGCATCTGAACCGTAATCCGTTTCTGAATAATGTGAATATGCTTGTTATGATAAACAGTACATAAGTGACCAGGCCGGGATACGCATATTTAATAAACTGAGCAACGTAATAGTTATCGATCGAATAAATATATACTACCGCACCGTCAGTTCCGTAGAACTCGGCACCGAACCCTTCCTGTATGCCTCGTCCCAATATCGGGTTGAGCCATTCAAGTCCGAATATCTGTGGAAGGAATCTTCTGTATTCCTCACTGCTGTCAAGTCTTCCGATCTCCGCACCGAATATTTCCGAGTATCTGGTTCCGAGAGCGGTATCGATTACGCTGGCGATCTGCATCAGCAGATATTGACCCAGACTGTTATTTTTGTTGATGAACAGGAACAGACCTACAAATATCGAAAGAACAAGAAATATCGTAAGCGATTTCTTGATATTTTTTATTCCGCTGAAAAGAAGGATGGCTCCTATTTCAATGACAGCGAGACCCAGCGTGGATCTTGATCCCGTAAAGAATATATCGAAGAACAATACAACCAGCAGAACAGGTCTCCTGAAGAGATAGATCTCATCTCTTTCAATATCGTAGCAGGCGATAGCAAGGAACAGGAGAAGCAAAAGACCGAAGCCGAGCGGATGTCCGCAGGGTCCCATGATCCTGTAATGTCCCGATCTGTAAACATTGGTAACGGTGTTGGGTACTGTGGAAAGAAGCTGAAGATAAAGTGAATGTCCTCCGAAATACTCAAGCAGACCGTAAAATCCGAGGAAATAAGCACAGAACAGGATTATCTTGATGGATTTGATCACACCTATCACATATCTTATGCCAAAGAGCAGCATATAGAACGTGAGTATCTCAAGAAATACCATCATGAACGCGTTGATATCCGTTCTGAAGATCATGGTATAAAATGCGACAAACAGATATGCCAGCAGAGGAAATGTCAGGGCGCACTTTAAAGAATGATCTATAAACGCCAGGACTATCTTCAGATTAAACAGAACGTACACCACCAAAAGTATATTGGCGAGTCTCGTACAGGTTATATCATAGCCTATATGAATTCCAAAATACTGCGGCATCAAAAAGTCCGTAACTATCAGGAAAAGATTGATAAAATACAATCCTTTCATTTTCCTCAGTTCCGGCTCGACAAATTCCGGTATATCATACAAAGTAAGTTTCTTACTTGAAGTTTCCAATTTTTCACTCCAATCAGATGAATATTTACGAGTGTTTATCTATCTTCCCAAGAAATTCTTCAATAGAATCAATGATTGCCCGGGTGTTTGAAACATAAGGCCTGTAAACCGTGTTGCGGACTTCTTCAAAGCATTCGTCCAGCTTGTCTACATCCTTGCAGTAACAAATGATCCCAAGATCGTCAAACTGATGAAGAAGCTGTAACTGGTGATCATCGACATGTTCTCCGTACTTTGCAAGTCTGGGAACGGCAATGACCTTTTTTCCTTTTTTCACAGCCCCCATAATAACGCCGGTTCCACCATGGGTCACAACCAGAGAAGCGTTTTCGATGTGGCCGGAAAACTCTTCCCTGTCCATGAACCGGGTATACTTATAATTTTGCGGAAGATAAGTGCTTGATCCGATCTGGGCAAAAACTTCATCAGTGATGATCCCCTTGTCGATCAGCTCATCTATTTTTTTCAGTAATCTGTCAAACTGAAACTTCTGGGAACCCAATGTAACAAAAATCATAACGGCTCCTAATATATTCCGCCCTTATATATGGCATTCGGATAGAATTCAAGCATTTCCTTCCACTGAACATAAAACTGATCGGCGTATTTATACAAAAGCTTTCCGCTGAGTGTCCGGGAAGTCACCTTTGCAAAAGACTCGATATAGATCAGTTTTCTTCCCAGCGCCTTCATAAGAAGTGCGCAGGGAATCATGGCAAGAACTCCTGTCGTGATCATTACATCCGGTTTTTCACGAATGATGATACCCAGACATTTGCAGGTGTTTGCGATGATCTTCAAAGGAAAAAGAAGCTCTTTCCTGTTGATCTGACTGACATAATATGTCTTCACATCATCTATTTTTACACCATAGTCTGTATTTTCGGTAAGGAGTATGCTGTCATACTTTTGCATTAACGGCTTAAGCATCATAAGCTGTTCAAGATGCCCCCCGGAGGATGCACCAAAAACTATTTTCATATAATGCCTTTTTCCTTAACGTTGGGGATCAGTCCGAGGATCAGATCGTTATTCTGTTCGCACTGAGCGATCGTATAAACCTTCTCAGATAAGAACTCTTTAATGAATATAAGTACTGATGCCAGAACGAATGTGATTCCGGAGAAAATAAGTGCTACCAGAAGTACGCTTACGCTCTTGGACTCCACAACGCCCTTAGCCTGGTCAAGTACCTGAAGAGTGCCGCCGCCGGCAATGTCGTTGATCTCCATTACAAATGCATCAGCCATTGCGTTGGCAATCTTGACAGCATCTGCAGGGTTATCGGCAATCGCTACAAGTTCGATCTTATATGCGTAATACTTTGAATTGGTGCTTGCTCCGCTGATATGGATATCTTCTTCCTGAACCATCATCTTCAGGACTTCGGCAGAGTAAGCGGCATTGTTCAGCTCAGCTGCTGCCTTCTCACATACACGGTCACTGTCAAGCAGGCTGCTGTATGTATTCATGACCGAAACACCGCCCGATGAATCGGAAAGAGATCCGTAAGCAGCACTGAATATTGTGGAAGTAGCCTCATAGTTAGTCCTTACACCGATATAGCTGATGAAGATAAACGATGCCACCAGGCCGATGAGAGTCATGACCAAAACAGCGCTCTTGAGCTTCCATAATCTGTAAAAAGCAGCTTTGATATTTTCAAGCAGATCGTAATCTGCCAGTTCCAATTCTTTAACTTCTAAACTCATAATCCGCTTTTCCTCACTTCTTCTTCATAATAATCACAAAGGTAAAGAACAGAATAACAATGACAGCAGCCAATGCTCCCATTCCGGCATAGTTAGGTTCCGAGGCATTTCCTCTGATGAAATAATCATCGGAGCCGCCCTGAGGATTTTCTCCTTTTTCGATCGTGATCGTCTGTTTTCCGGCCTCCATATAGTGAAGCTGTCCTGCCTCATCGGCATATCTGAGAGATACTTCGATCGTATGCTGTCCGGCTTCCTGAATGGTAAATGCCACAGCGGAGGTCTTGGTTGCTCCCGGCTTCATGATACCGATGGAAGAATCTACCACTTCTTCTCCGTCAACGGAAACAACATAAGCTACATCCTTTACATTTTTCTCACCGAGCACCTTGAATGTGAGTGAAGTGGAAAGGCTTTCCCACTGCTTTCCGGAAGAAGGAATCTCGAGTGAAAGAACTGCGAAAGGCTCTTCTGCTCCGGCAGGAATTCTCAGCGTGGTGGTATGGCTCCTGTCAGCTGAAGCAACGGTAACATAGAAATCAAGTGTATCTGCATTGATGGAAGTCCAGGAGTTATACTTCAGCTCAAGGGTATAAGATTCGCCGGGAGCAAGATCTCCTACGAAAAACTCGGCTACTTTACCATACTCGGGAGCTACGCCTCCGGGATTGGTTATTTCAACAAGTGTATCTCTTGCGGTCATTCTGGAGCTGGCATTTGTAAGTACCAGTGTAAGTACAAACGGTTCTCCGGGAATGATCCTTTCATTGGTGATGCTGTAAGATTCTACAATGACATGGGCACTTTCAACCCAGGCATCGGGATTAAAATCAACAGCATAGACGGTATTGGGAATTGCAAGCATCAATACCAATAAGAGAATCGTGAAAGCTTTAATTCTTATTTTCATCGCTTAGTGTGCTCCTTTTTTCTTCATTTTACCCGCAATGTTTTCCTGAAGGTGCTGTTCACCCTTTGCATTGACAAAGTAGTAATCATAATCCTTGACATTCTTCTTGTACATATCACCTTCGATCTTGTTGATGATCATGCCGTAATATCTGTCGGGATAATCCTTCAGCATTCTCTTTGCATTCTTGACCTGACCTTTTCTGGTCTCGCCCAATGCAGCAATCGTAATGATGCCGTCTGCTACTCCGAACATAACCTTTGCATCGGGAACGATATTGATGGAGGGGCAATCAAGGATAACGTAATCGTATTTCTTACGAAGATCCTCAACAAGCTCCTTCATCTTGACCGAACAAAGAATACGTGTCGGGTTAACATCACATTCGCCGCAGGGGATATAGTACAGATTCTCGATGTTGGAAGAATAGGTTATATTCTCAACACCCTGATCCGTAACTGCTCCCGGAGCACTTAAGAAATCTGCCAGTCCGCTGTTTACATTGTCGTTCAGCTTCTTATATCTCGCTGACTTTCTTACATCGCAGTCAACAAGAATGGTTTTGCGCTTTCCGGCAGCTACCGCGATACCGACACCGATACAGGTGGTAGTGGTTCCCGCAAGGGGTGAACAACCGGTAAACAGCAGAACCTGTGACTGGTTATTGCTCTTATTGATAAGATCAACAGCTATCTTATCAATGGCTGCACTAACCGTCTGGCTTTTGTTTTCATACAATTCAACTCTTTTTTTCTCCTGATCCATAGCATCTCCCGTTAATATTTTTTATTTCTGCTTTATTTATTTACAAAGGGATTGAAATACTGTCACTTCCGTCCCATGTAACAAACCGAATCTGCTTTTCCACGCCTGTGGTGCAATCGAAACATACCACGTTCTGACAATCCGCATCTATGCAGATATCAAGATCGATGGGATAGTCTTCGAAACGTTCGAAATAATCCGTCTTGCCACCCCTGCTCGCGGGAATGATGAAATCATATTTCACACCGTCCGCATACACAACAAGCAATCTGTCCTGCAGGGTATCATTGGTCACGGACAAATGTGTTTTTCCGTTTCCCTTCCATACACTGGCGACATATAAGGAATCGATATCAAAGATATTAGTAAACTCAATGCCATCGGATACGGTCGGATATAAAGGACCGTACATCCTGGATTGACCTACCGCAATGTTGGTAAAGCTTACATTCCGGTAATACTCAAATCCCTTCCTCTTGGCCGAAGCATAGATCGTATATCCGCCTCCGTTAACGATGCAATCACTGAACGAAATATTGATTCCGTTACTGTATTCCATCTGAAGCATGATACATGAATTGATCGCATTCGTTCCGGGGATATGCGGCACTTCAAAACGGCAGTGCTCATACCGGATGTTTTCGGCATTTACGCCTTCTTTTCCGTAGATCTGTGTTCCGTCCGTATGTACTCCGGTACCGGCAGTATCCTGACTCGAGAAATCACTGAAATAGCAATTTCTTACGGTGACATCATGTAAAGGAACGAGTCCATCCTTATAAAAACTGCCGAACTTACAGTAGTTAAACTCCGCACAGCTTCCATAAAAACTGTTAAAAGTACAGTTGGTAAAAATGAGTTTAACCTTGGGATAGTTTGTAAGCGATCTGAAAATGGAAAATTTACAATTTACAAATACAAGAGTGATCTCGCGATCGATCTGATCGGCATTATAGACTTCTATGATATAGTCAGAAAAATCATAACCGCTGAAATAGATCTCCCCCACAATATCAGTGTTTCTATTAAAGAAATCAAAAGAATTGATTCCCCCACTCTCTTTAAGAACAATCCCGTTAACCGTATCGGACGCCAGGACCTTGGTAAAGCCACCCCACGCTCCGCAATTATATCTGTCCGGAATGATGCTTTTGTCCTCGGGCTGTGCCGTGATGATCCGGCCTGCTGCCAGCTGCGCATCATTATCCAGCTGTGTGACCGTCTGATCCAGGACCACATACGGATCGGCTTCCGGTTCCGTAACTACCTGACCGGGATCAACTTCCGGTTCCTCTTCAGGCTCTGTGACCGGCTGTTCCGCGATCACTTCGGGCTTGTCTTCAGCCCCGGATACCGGCAGATCAGAGACCGCCTCGGACTCTTCACCCGTCTGCACGGTCATCTCGGCTATGCTGTCAGCATTCCGCTCCGGATCGTCCGAACGAATCGATCTGAACGCAAGCGCACCTATCAATGCGATGACTGCCACGCCCAAGATCGCCGCTATTATCTTTTTCTTACTCACATTCGGTTTCTCCTTTCTCCCTCTCCTCATTTTACGTTCCAAAAACCATAAAAGCTTCAGGAATCTTTCAAACAATACAGATCGATCAGATATGATCTGTAGTTCTGATAATACTTCAGGAACTTTATCAGTTTCAAAGCATACAGGGGTTTTCTTTTCTCCAGCATCTCACATCTTCTTTTCATCATCTGAGTGTGCGATGAAAGGATCTTCATATCCCCGGCAGAGGCTGAAAACTCGTTAGCCGCTTTTTCCGATTGTTCACAGGCAAAAAGCATCTTCTTAAACAGTTCGGTTCTCTTTGCCCTGCTATGGTAATTTCCGAATGTGGACGTATTATTGGCGTGTATCCTGTGCCGGATCAGATTGGAATGAAGAACATACAATCCGTCCGCACATTGTGCAAGCCGCCACATACGGTCATCCTGAGCCCATCCGTCGAACCAGAACCTCTCTGCCTTTTTAAAAAAGGTGTTTCGGACACACATACAGCATCCTATGGCTCCGATATAAAGACTGCGGTTGCCCAGCCTGATCTTTTCAAGAATACCGTTATCCGGCATCCTGTCCATAATACTCTTGGGTGCCTCGAAATCAGGATCATCGGGAGCCCAGGGGAGATAATCCGAACAGAGAACCTCGCAATCCTCATGTTCCAGCATGATCTTCTCCATAATGCCGATCTTTTCGGGATCCCATCTGTCATCCTGATCCGAAAAAAACATCAGGTCACCCGTTGCCATAGAGGCAGCATGATTAAAATTATCGGCAAATCCCAGATTGACGGGATTCCTGTAAACATGCCATTTCTCTTCAAGACCATGGGTCGAGATATATTCCCGTACGATATCAACCGTGTTATCCGTTGAACCGTCGTCACAGACGATCAGTTCATCGGCAGGTCTGGTCTGTTCTCGTATCGTGTCCAGCTGTTCTCCTATATATTCAGCCCCGTTGTAGGTAGCCATCACCACAGAAACCGTCATGTGTATTGCCTCTTCAGTCACGTGTCTCCAACTGTTAGGGAAGGATTCATACGCAAAATGCACACGGAGCCGTCTATATCGAAAAAATAGCCCAACACTACCATTATACTTTCTTCAGTATAAATGTCAATTTTTTCACAATAAAAACGCCGTAAATCCCATAAATCTGCGATCCTGCGTCACGTGTTGTAGTCTTTTTTTATGATAAATCTTAATCTCAGCCCCTCGGCCAGAAGATTCATCAAAAGCTTGTTGTAGTGCTTAAGATATAATCCCTTGGCGCCGCCCTTTATATACGGATTCTTCCTGAACTCCGGAACGTTTATACGCAGGAATTCGTGCGTTCTGTTTATAAGCTTGCGTCTGTCCCCAAATCCCTTGACAAAACCGATGCGGTTGAGCGAACTGCAAAGAAGAACCTTTCCGATAAAATACTCCAGCTCATCTTTATACTCATCCCTGAGGTTCCTGCTTTCATAAAAGTTTATAAGTGCCTCAAACACAGGAAAAATGTTCGCCACTTTTTCGGGGCGGGCATTGGTCATCGTGGAGCCTTCATGAAGTGTTCTGGAGCTCAGAGCCTCCTCAATGTACACCGGTTTTCGGATCCACGGAAGCAACTCTATAAAGAATGCCGTATCCTCATAAATGTAGCCCTCGGGATATCTTGCACCCGACTCTTCAAGAACCGTTCTTTTGAAAAGCGTGGTAAACATGCTTACATTGGCATCGATAAACATTTCCCTGTTATCTGAACAGATCGGGCGCATGTCCATCGCTCTGACAACGACTTCTCTGTCATTTACATATCTTACCGCCTTGTATCCGCATCCAACGAAATCAGCATCATTTTCTTTGGCGGCACCATACATCTTCTCTGCCCACTTCGGATCAAAGCAGTCATCCGAATCAAGGCAGGTGATATACTCACCGGTGCACTCCGGAAAAGCCAGGTTTCTTGCACTTCCCTGACCTCCGTTTTTCTTGGTGAGTACCTTAAAAGTGTCCGGATACCTGTCAGCATACTCTTTAATGATATCCGGGGATTTTCCGTCCGTGGAACCGTCGTCAACAACGATCGCTTCAATATTCTCTTTTCCGATGCTCTGCGAAACAATGCTGTCAAAGCATCGTCTCATAAGATCCCCCGTGTTATATACAGGGATGATTACACTGACTTTTTTCATATGACGATCTGTTTATCCTTGCTTCTTTCTATAACTGTTCCATGCAGTTTTCAACTGATTGATCGCATCAAATTCCCTGTTTGCCCAGATGACCACAAGAACCGCGATGAAAACTTCCAAAAGCCATCTTATCATCCACAGGCTTTCGAGCCATAAGGAAACCGCACCGACCGCCGCGACCGTAAATGCCGCCAGAAAGAGGTTTCTGTTCGGAAAAATGCCCGGGCCCTGTAATTTCCTTGCAATGAAATAATGAAACAAAAAATACAGGAAATATGTAAATAACGTTGTGTAAGCAGCGGCAATGTATCCGTACCGGGGAATAAAAATATAATTCAGGATAATATTGACCGCAGCTGCAAGGCCGGTTCCGATCGCTATAAAACGGGTCTTCTCGTAATAGTATTCAATGATCGAAGGAATCGAATAAAGGAATGCAAAATAGCCGCCTATGAGTATGGGCACAACGCATTCCGTAGAATCCCAGTAAGCCCTGTCTCCCAAAACCTTTATGACTTCGGGCGAAACCATCATTACGAGAGATGTAAAGGCAGTCATGCCCCAGACATAGTCTGAGATACCCTTCCTTATTGCGTCGTACTGCTTTCTCTCCATCTTATCGTAGACCCAGGGCTTCCAGACATTTTCCAGCGCAGTCTTGGCAACGGAAACTATTGTGTTTACAACATATGAAAAATTGTATATGCCCGCCTCAGCCGAACCGATCATATCCCTTATCATGATCTTGTCAAAGGAATTGAGTATTACCTGGGATATTCCGTGCGGCACAATGGGCAGACTGTAGATCACACCATACTTCCAATAGGCAAAGTCAAATCTCGGCCGTGCTTTTCTGAAGAAAAAGCAGACAATATATAATCCTATCAGGATCATCGGCACCGAAATACCGATTATCCTTCCTGTAGTACGGTCGTCTCTGAAAACTGTCAGGACCAGAATAAGAGAAAACGCCATATTTCCTAAGGAATGAAAATAGCTTAACTTAAGATAGCTCTTATATTCATAGTAAAGGCCTATATATGCGTTATAGATCTGGTGCAACGCACTGGCGAACGAGTGAAAAAGTAAAACATTCACTACAAAGCGGCTGAACCCCACCCTTTCCGAATACAGATCGTAAAAGACATTCGCAAACAAGAGCCAGGCAGCCAGACTGACCATGGCGAGCAGGACAAGGGATGAAACATATTCGTCAAGCTTCTCTTTATATTTATATTTTGCATTATTGATACTGGCATGCAGGGCAAGACCGAGAATAATATATATTATCGACTCGTAAGAAATATATGCTCCGACATCACCGTAATTCGAGGTGGAAAGAAGACGCGTAAAGATAGGAGCCGAAAGAAAAGTAATTCCCTTTAGGAGATAGTTTCCGACTACATATCCTGCCCCTGCGGCAGCAACCTTCCGTTTATGGTTCATTTCATATTTCATCACAGTCACTTCATCTCAACAAAATAGTATGATCTCCCGACCTTACTCCGGAGCGCACATGCCGTTTTGTCATCGGCAGAGCCGCCGACCTTCAGGTACATAAGCAGCGCCGATGCGGCATCATCCAATATATATTCATTGAATCTGTAGTCCCCGCATACATTCTTTATCATATACCGCCCCTCATAAAAACTGACATCCCAGGGCGATCTTCCGTCCATACTCGATGCTCCGAAGTCGATCAGAAGAAACTTCTTCACGCGCTCGTTATCGTCGGTGAGCACCATTATGTTCGCCTCTCTCAGATCGTTATGAACAATATTCATATTGTACAGAGCATCCGTGCATTCACACAAAAAACGTCCCAGCATTTCAACCGACTCTCTGTCCAATCGATGATTCTTAAGATGATCCTCAAGAGTTTTGCCGGGAACATACGGAAATTCGATCCATGAACCATCATCGTCACACCTTGTCATCAGGACAAAATTCTCTTTGTCCTCTTTGCTGTCCAAAATGCGATGCTGAACCTTTACTTCATTTTTTATCGTTTTAAGAGGTTCCGGCTCATTTCCTTTTATAAAGAATTTTTGTTCTCCTATATCATGTGTGAAAAAAACACCGCCGGAATTACTGTTAAACGCATCTCTTCCATGGTCATCTATCCGGTCCGTAATGACATTATCTCTTATCAGTCCGGAAAAGAACTCTTTGCTGCGACGCTTTTTATCTCTTCCGACTCTGTAATATTTATATTTGTAGTATGACCGCATTTCAAGCAGGCCCAGCTTTTTATACAGCTTTGTCCGTACTTTGGCACGTACGGTGATACTGTTTCCGATCCTGTCGGAATAAACTGTATTATCGATCCTTCCGATCTTAATACCTTTTTTTAAAGTGTAACCGGCAAAAAAATCTTCGGTACCTGTCTCATCGGCATCGAACTTCATAATATGCCTGCCGATAATGTTTTGTCTGAGCCAGCAAGGCCTGTTTGTATAGCAATAAGCCACATACAGCCAAAGAAAAGCGATATCCTCGGACGAAAGCTCATCCTTATTCCCGCCTGTTTTACGATACCAGCCGCTCAGTCCCGCCTCACTGAAGGTCTGAAGTACAAGAATCCTTTTTCTGCCTTCTTCATCGGTAAAGCTTGTCCTCCGCTCTCCGCTCTTTAAACATTTCGGAACAGACTCTGAAAAGAATATGACCTCTATGGGATCATATTCAACATCATCCAAAACAACATAATCTATTCCATTTTCGTCCAAAAGACCGGCCAATTCTTCTCTGGTCATAGCTTTTACCTGCACCGCAGATCCGGAGACCGCATTATTTGATAAAACAGATCAGTCCCAAAACTTGTCATTTATTTCGGAACGGAAGGCAAACTTACCGTAAAGATACGGCACCAGGGAAACCAGGAAATATTTGAAACGCAGCTTCCCGTCAATACTGCGGTTCCGCATGAATTGTTTTCTTTCCTTCTTGAGCAGAGGTCTTATCACTTCTTTTCTTGTTTTCCTGCTGCAAAAGTGATATTCTTCGAATATTTTTCTGATATACAGTTTCTGTGCCAGATTGAACAGATTCTCTCTACCCGACGCTTTGAGCCTTGCCATATGATCCTCGACCCAGCGCATCTCTCCCATCAGCATCGATTCATGTTTCGCGTTTACGGCACTGCTTTTTCTTCTGCGGTAATGATAAAGGACATCCGAGATGAAAACGATCTTTTTGCAGCGGTCACATACCGAAAGCATGATCTGCGCATCTTCGCAGAGCATTTGCTGAAATTCCAGATCTTCAAATATCTCCTTTTTATAGATCTTGTTCCATACATATGAGTACACTCCGGAGAATGCATACAGGAGATACAGATATTTATCCGGTGTAAAGACTTTTCCGTTTTCGATCTCACGAAGTCTGCTTCCCGGCACATCCCTATCGGTATAACAGGAATAATAATTGCAGAAGATCATATCCGCATCGTTACCTGCCAAAGCATTTACCATCTTTTCCACAAAATCCGGCTCGTAGTAATCATCCGAATCGATAAAACAGATATATTTACCTGTTGCATTTTTCAGACCGAGATTCCGGGCCAGTGCCTGACCGCCGTTCTCCTTGTGAAAGGCCTTTATACGGTCATCTTTTAAGGAATAATCGTCGACTTTCTTTCCTGATTCATCAGTAGATCCGTCGTCAACAATAAGAACCTCAATATCGCGATATGTCTGGTTCAATATTGAGAGGATACATTCATCCAGATATTTTTCAACATTATAAACAGGTACGATTATACTTACCTTACCTAAATCTTCGCTCATCTTTCGGGTCCTTCACATCGTTAATCTTAAAATTTCTGTGTATCGATCGGTCAGAACAGTTCATCATTATCAAAGGTTTTGACGATCTCCTGGTATATCCTTTCACAATTATGATCATCATGCAGGGGGAAAACTTCTTTGAGGTTTTCTTCAAACTCGGGCTTCATTCTGAAGTCATTCCCGGCATAATCACCGATGCACTCAAGCAGGGCATTTTCATCATCCACACACTCTCCGAATCCCGCATCATTATAATCAAACCATCCGCTCGGCTGATGCTCCTTAAAGAATCGTTCGGCATCAAACTGGTAATACAGCACGGGTTTGTTCATATATGCAAAATCAAAATGCACGCTGGAATAATCGGTTATCAGCAATGAACATTCCTTAAGCAGTGTCTGAACATCATATTCTTTATGGCTGCCTATGATTATGTTTTTATTCGGCGAGCTGAACTGGCCGATATTCTTCTGCATCATCTCGTGGGGATAGAAAATGATCTCTGCATTATAACGCTCTGATATTTCCGCAAGCATCGGATTGTTGATCAGGCTGTTCCACTTCTTAACGTATTCACTCTGAGCGGCCTCTTCCGCACCGGAATTCTTAAGCCAGATCCTCCACGTGGGCATGATCAGGATCGTTCTCTTCGGTTTTATATCGTGAAGCGCATCAAATCTGGCCAGTCCGGTATATCTGACTTCACCGTCCCGGTAGTGAAAGTTTTCCGCAACATAGTCCGCCTCAGGTTTTGCACCGCAGATGAACATATCAAACTGAGCTCTTTCCTTGTGATACCAGGTAACGTTGTTGCCGGATATCCCATGTTGTAAAAATACTGTTTTCTGATGGTTCTTGTTTTTTATATCCTTTGCAAATCTTTTATTGGCGCTCGGGACTATGGGGTCAAACGCCACCAGCAATACAGATGAGCTGATATATAACATCCAGTACTTCAGTGTTCTTTTATAAACTATATTTCCGAGCTCCGCCACCTTGTCCAGATCGTGTGAATCGCGTGTGATCAGATACCAGGCATTGATCTCCGGATGCTCTTTTCTTAAGTATTTAAACATATGATAGCCGTTATCACGGGCATCATAACCGCGTTCGGAGACAAGCCAGACCTTTTTTCCTTTTAAACTGATCTTGGCAATGGGCGTCAGAAATAACTGTACGGTTTTTGCAAATAAATAAACTCCAAGTGTGTTTCTGTGCATATTTCAACCTTTCATAATCTAAAGAATAAAAAGAGTTTGACCGACCCCTTCAGCAGGAGCCGGTCCTTTATGTCAGCCTGATATTCCCCCATGCCGAACTGCGCCAGTTAAGGACCGAGTTGTCGGTTTCTTTGCGGTTGATCACAATATCGATTCCTTTCACGCAATCAAGATCCGCACCTTCCCCGAATTGTTCCATGGCAAATACCGTGTAAAAGGTCTTGTACTCACCGTTCATTACCTTGGACAGATCCAGTTTCAGGATACTCTCACCCGTATCTCCCGCCGATCCTTCGATCAGGTCATAAAATACCGCAGTCGCAAATGCACGTTCCTCCTGATCGTTAAGTTCAACGCGAATGCCGACCTTAACAACCTGCTTGAGGATCTTCCATTTGATCTTCAGATCCAGAGTCTCCGATCCCGTGACCTCACTGTTTTCATTAAGATATTCCGCACTTACGATACGGACATCTTCCCGTCCCAGCCATCCGGGTCTTACATATTCCGAAAAGTCGGCGAAGCGTTCCGTTTTTACGCTTTCATTACCAAAGTAACGCCTGCAGGCTTCTTCGGTATCTCCGTTATAAACCAGCTTACCGTGATCGAGTATGATGCATCGGCTGCATAGCCTTCTGACAGATTCCATATTGTGGCTGACATAAAGGATTGTTTTGCTATCCTGTGCCACGATCTCTCTCATTTTCTCAATGCACTTGTGCTGGAACTTCACGTCTCCCACAGCCAGCACTTCATCCATTATCAGAATGTCCGCATCAAGATGGACCGACACGGAGAATGCCAGTTTAACATACATTCCCGAAGAATATCTCTTGACCGGTGTATCGATAAATTTGTCAATCTCGGAAAAAGCGATAATTGAATCAATCTTGGAATCGATCTCTTTCTTGGTCATACCGAGGATCGATCCGTTCAGATATATATTCTCTCTTCCCGTAAGTTCAGGATGAAAACCGGTTCCCACTTCAAGGAGACTGGCCACCTTTCCGTCAATGTAAATCTTTCCCCTGGAAGGACTTGTAATGCGTGAGATCAGTTTTAAAAGCGTTGATTTTCCGGCACCGTTGGATCCGATGATTCCGAGAGTTTCTCCACGCTTTACTTCAAAAGAGACATCATTTAATGCCGTAAAGCTTTCATTATGAAGTTTGCCGTTTTTTTTGTTTACAACCCTTTTTATTGCATCCTTCAGGGTTTCGCCGGTCACGGTGCCGAGCATATAATCCTTCCCGACTCCGGAAACCTTTAAGATCACATCATCCATAACAGATCCTTTGCATTCATCTATAAACTATACTTTATGCCGGTCATGAGCCGCCTGTTTCAGCTGACCGGATGCAGCTGATATATACTTTCCGATCGCTTTGTTTTGGGTCCCCTCCAGAATTTCATTACCGATCTCTTCATCGGTAAGTTCATCCAGCTTAAATTCTATATGATGACTGAAAACCGCAAGACAGACCTTATCAAAATTCCTGCATACATATCTTCTGTTTAACCGTTTGGCCTCCAGAAAAATATCTTCCAAAAGAATGATAAGCTTCGGGATAATGGTCTTCTGATCAAGTGTATGCATTATGGAAGAACTCTGCTGTCTGTAGAAGTACAGATAATTCACCAGCATTACAACGGACTTTGCACACAGCAGATACTCGGTATAAAACACAAGATCTTCTCCGAAGTTGAAGGGTGTCTCGTAATATCGCAGATTATTATCTGCTATGATATCTCTTCGGTACAGTCTGGTATGTGTCTCCCAGCCGTCCTTATAACAAAATAGTCTTTCCGTGTAATAAGAAAACAAGGATTCTTCATCAGGAAAGCGAAGTTTTTCCTGTTCGACACGGAAATAAAGATATTCCTCATTTCCCTTGTTTTCATCCGTCTTTATGGATTGAAACGTATACAGATCGGCCTTAGCAAAGCTCATTCTTTCGTAAATGGCTGCAAGCGCATCCGGAGTGATCCAGTCATCACTGTCCACAAACCACAGCCACTCTCCTACAGCCTCACGGATACCGCTGTTACGTGCACCGGAAAGTCCTTTATTTTTTTGATGAATGACCTTCGCTGTACTTTTACGTCCGGGCCTGTTATTGAACTTTTCACAGAAAGCGTCACACATGGCGGGACTGTTATCCGTTGAACCGTCATCCACCAGGATCACTTCGAAATCATCGAATTCCTGTGCCTCAACGGATTCCAGACAGTCACGCAGGTACTTTTCGGTGTTATAAACGGGTATGATCAGACTAAACAGCACCGTTTCTCTCCCTAAGGTTATTAAACAATATCAACAAAGGTTCTTTCCGCTTTTCCGTACAGGATCAGTCCGATAAAAACGATCGCAACAGTAAATACAAGATCATATATCAAAGCGGGCAGGTAAAGGTTACCTGTTCCGGTCAGACAGTAACGGAATGCTTCAACAAAAGCTGACATCGGATTAAGATAAACTATACGTCTGAGTACCGGAGAAAGCTGCGACACAGGATACAGAACCGGAGAAACATACATAAGTGCCGAAACAAGAATTCCGGACATATGTCCAAGATCCCTGTATTTTACGGAAAGGGATGATATGATCATTCCCATTGCCGTTCCCATACATACGGCGAACAACAGAAGCGGAAGCATTCCCAGCAGCATAAAACCTGTAAAAGCCACTTCTCCGCGGATAAGGAAAAAGCCCCATACAAGTGCACACACAACGAGCTGAATGGCACATTTCAATACATTTAACAATGCGTTTGCGATCGGAACCGCAAGCCTGGGAAAATAGACTTTTCCGAAGAGATATGCGTTGTTCATCAGAACCCTGGTATTATCCTGTAAGCAGGTAGCAAAAAGGCTCCATATGATATTTCCGGACAGGCAGAACAGAAAATAAGGAATTCCGTCGGATGTCATATTGCCGACATATCCGAATACCAGTGTAAATACACCGGTGTTAAAAACGACTCCGAATATCAGCCATATAGGTCCCAGAACAGTCTGTTTATACTGAACGGAATAATTCCTCTTAAAGAGCATCACTATAAGGCTTCGGAACTGCCAAAGTTCACGAAGGTCAAAATTCCATAATTTCGGCTTTCCGTCAATCTCAATCTGCCATTGTTTTTCCATAAATCTCCCGTCCAAACGGCATGTTCAGCCGTCATCACCACTCAAAATAACCCGGTGGTCCGGATTAATCGGCAAAGATCAACTCCTCGATCTCTTTAAATCTCTGCTCCTGATCGATGATCTTTCTGCGCTCAAGGATCTGTTCTTTGTAATGCTCATGCAAAGAAGGATCATCCAATACCTTTTTCATGCCTTCATAGATTCCCTTCACGGAGGTTTCCATGATAAGACCGTATTCGTTATCGCCGACCAGCTCTCTTACACCGGAACAATCGGTCAAAAGAAGCGGTGTTCCGAGTATCGCTGCCTCCTGGCTTACCAGGGAATAACCTTCAAAGATCGAAGTGGAAAGTAACCAGTCGGCCATTTTCATGTATTTATGAGGATTATTACGTCCTCCGATGAACTTGACGCTCTGTATGTGCAGTCTGTCCAGGCTTCTCATGAGGCGATTGTATTCATCTCCCCAGCTTTCTTTTCCGCCCACAACCACAACATCAAATTTATATCCGTCATCTTCCAGCATATGAACGGCTTCGAGAAGAAGATCGTATCCTTTTTGATAGTTGATCCTTCCTACCACAACAAACAAAGGTTTTTCGGGATCCTTCACAACGTCGACAACAGGTTCTTTTCCCTGATACTGTATGGCCTCAACATTTAAAGGGTTATATTTTACAACGTAATTTCCGGCATCTCCCAGTACATCGATGAGAGATTTTCTGATATCCTCCGCCACGCATACAACATTGGTATATCTCTGCAGAACCTTACGCTCAAAATCGGTTGTACCATACAGGTATTTTGAATAGTAGTAATGGTTATAGTCGGTATGGTACCATGAGAACTTTTTATCATTGTTAAAATAAGCGACTGTTTTTGTAACTTCTCCGTCCTTAATGGCAATGACCACGTCGAAGTTATTCTTCGTTTTAATGAAATGAAAACGAACTTTACAGATTGCTTTTCTTATCATGCATACAACATATGCAATGCTGAATTTACTCTTATAGTCTCTGGCTACGCTCTTGTAGAGGTACTTTACATTATCGGGTAAAACCTCGCGGTAATTCGCCTGCTTGACTATGGTCATTACCGTAACATCATATTTGTCATGCCATCTATCAACAAAATCCTGAAGCAGTTTTTCTACTCCGCCGCCGGTCAAAAGATCATTTACGATAAGAATTTTCTTCATGGATGTACTAACGCTTTCCTATGCTCTGCTATAGTTTTTCGGTTCCGATTTCATTTGTGGATCTGTATTTCATATCCTCTTAAGGAGGATCAAAAACGATTTCACCTTACTCTTAAACGAAATATGCATAAATACGGCGGGATTTTTGAGAGCAGCTGCGATGTAACTGCGAAACTTGCGATATTCGCCGCAGATGTTTTCATTATCCCTGTTGCTCTCAAAATCACTCATATTCTTATATACTTTGAATATGAGGTTATCTATCTCGTGATAATAGAGATCTTTTTTTCCGAGCTTTTTAAAGAAGTCGGCTCTCCTGCAGATCGAATCGTGAAAATGAAGAGACTTCTCGGAGAACTTCCTTTGCATGATACTGTCTTTTCTCACTCTGTAATAGTGGAGACGTTCATCCGTATATACCGCACGTTTGCTGCAATAAAGCATTTGCGGAGTAAAGAGCATATCTTCATAAAGACGTCCGGCTTCGAATCGAAGTCGGTTATCTTCGATAAGCCGTCTTCTGTACAGCTTATTCCATACAACAGTCTTGATCACATCATCGCGATTCATATGATCAAGGATCTCCTCACCGCTTTCCACATATACATGAGGAGGCTCGGTGCTCCACTGAGGAGGATCCTTTCTGGTGAAAGCACAACACGCAAAATCAGCATCATATTGCAGGATCAGATCATGCAGAGTCTCAAGATATCGTTCATGGAACATATCATCACTGTCCAAAAAACAGAGAAATTCACCCTGCGCTGCATCCATGCCTCTGTTACGAGCCACGGACAATCCTCCGTTCTCGGTGGTGATTGTACGAAATCTCGGATCCCTTTCGCAAAAGGAGTTGCAGATTTTCAGGGAACCGTCCGTAGATCCGTCATTGATAAGAATAGCTTCGAAATTCTTATACGTCTGAGATACAACTGATTCCAGACACGCGTCTAAATATTTCTCAACATTGTAGACGGGTATGATGATCGAGATCAGATCTTTTATTGTGTCTTTCACTTTCGGTGAATCCATTTAATCCATTTCGCCCGTCAATATGCTCCGGTCCGCTTTAATACCAGCTGAACCGCTGTCTTTATGATGATCTTCATGTCCAGCCAGATACTCCAGTTGTCTATGTAATATGTATCGAGTGCGACAACCTCCTCAAAATCAGTGATCTCGCTGCGCCCGCTGGTCTGCCACATTCCGGTAATGCCGGGCTTTATGGACAGTCGTCTCCAATGCTTGGTGTCGTATTTTTCAACTTCATCAACCGTCGGCGGACGGGTTCCCACAAGACTCATGGTTCCGAACAGAACGTTGAAAAGCTGCGGAAGTTCATCTATGGAAGTCTTCCGGATAAATCTGCCGATCCTGGTAATGCGGGGATCATCTTCTATCTTGAACATAAATCCGCCTGAGACTTTGTTCTGTTCCTCAAGCTCCTTCTTTCGCGCTTCCGCATCGACGACCATACTGCGGAATTTAAAAATCTTGAAGCGGCGTCCGTTCTTGCCGACACGCTCCTGCCTAAAGATCACGGGCCCCTTGGAATCCAGTTTGATCAAAATCGCAACAATGATCATCGGGATTCCGAAAACGAGGATTCCGAATATGCTTCCGAAAAGATCGATGATACGCTTGACGAACTGTGAATAGACGTTCAGGTCCACATTATGATATGTCAGTGCAGGATACGGTCCTATATTGCAGATTGCACTGCTTGTATGGGAAATATGGTAAGGTCTTTCAAGCACACGTGTGATCAGTCCCATTTCCAGGCAGAGCGCAACGTGCTTTTCATAACTGACGGGCTGGGCCCTGTGCTGCATGAAAAAGACCTGATCTATGGAATGTTCATGGACGATCTCCTCAAGCTGATCGATCGTACCGAGATACGGTGTGTCATCGTCTTCCGCAATATAATGCGATTCCGGGAGATATCCGATCACCTCCACACTCATACTGTTGTGCTCGAGAAAGCGTACAACTTTGGTGTACATTTCCTTAGAACCCACAAAAAGTGTTCTCGAAGCATAGGTCTTTCTCTTTCGGAGGACCTTTCGCATCACAAAAGCGCTCAAAAGCAGGAATGCATATTCAATGATACAGAAGATCACGAAAAAGAAGATACTGACCTTGCACCTGCCTACCCAGAAAGCAAGAACAAGAACGAGACCGTTAGCATAGATAAATGACCAGCTGAGATAGTTCAGCCAGCGGTCGAAATAAAAGAACAACGTAGTGTCATACAGTCTTTTACTGTTGTTGAATACGATGATAAGGAAAATGGCAGAAGCGTGAAGAACATAGTAATCAAGATTAGCGATATATTTGAACTTATATATTAAAGACGTAACGACAAATGCCAAAGAAGCCAGTATAATATCGGACAAAAAATACGCGATATTGTAATTGGCATTTTTACTCCGGTTTCTCATCATTCCCCCGTCAATAAACGCAAGTTTATTAGAACCATCTATCCATATCGGGATTCGTCCTCAATCCCATATGCAAAAATGGATGGTTCAAATATCAGTCTTAATATTATATTGCTTTTGGCTGATATCGTCAAATCGGCGACAGATCTGAGTTTGCGTTAAATAACGCACAGAATTTAAATGATTTTTTGTCTTAAGCGAAACGTAAGGCATCGCAGAACATTCTTCTCACCAGCTCCGACTTATCAAACATGGAGACATTCTCATAAAACTCCCGCTCGTCGTATGTTCCCCGGTTTCTGATATGTGAAAGATTCACTCCGTCAAAGCCTTTATCTTTGGCCCATCTGACAAATGCGGGGATCTCGGCGTAATTGGACATCCATCCCCCCGGATGTGAATTATTATCTTTCAAAAGCAGGCCTGAAGACAATAGCTTCATCTGCAGGCAAAGGCTTGCTAAAATAGAAGCCCTGTATCGTATCTGCGCCGAATTCCCTGAGGCGGATATACTGCCGGTTTTCCTCGACACCTTCTATCGTCATTTCCTTAATTCCATAGACATCTCCACCTTTTTAATATTTTATCAAAAATAATAATAAGTGCAAAACAGGTATTGACAAGTATATCGCCGTCCGATATACTCAGGTTACGATATATCGGAAGCCGTTATATCGTGTATCGATACTAACACCGGATTATCACTATATAAGGGAGGGATGAAGATGCCGCAACAGGCACTTACGGAAGCAGTCTTCTACATAATGCTCTCATTGCTTAAACCGCTTCACGGATACGGGATCATACAGAATGTTGCCGAATTGTCAAAAGGCAGGGTCAAGCTTGCACCCGGTACACTTTACGGAGCGCTGAACACCCTTACGGACAAGGGCTGGATCGATGCCCTTCCGGAAAATCCCGAATCACGTAAAAAGGAATACGTGATCACAACGGCTGGAAAAGCCGTTCTCTCCGAAGAATTAAGCAGACTATCGGAACTTGTTGACAACGGCAGGAAATTTTTGGAGGAAAGCTGATATGCGTACGACATTTCATAAATTGTTCTGGCTATGGCAGCTCCCCAAGGAGGAAGCCTGGATCAATGAGATGGCTGAACACGGATACGGCCTTGTGAGCGCAGGAAGGGTCACCTACGAATTCGAAGATATCGAAGACGGAAAATACAAATACAAGGCACTGTTTGTAAGGGGCAGTTTCACTTCGGAGAAAAACCGGGAATTCCTGAAATTCATGGAGGAAATGGACGTTCATAATACAGGCCATGTCTCCTATCCCGGACGAACGGTAATATACCTGAGATACGACAGCTCTATGGAGGATTTCGACGTCTATTCCGACCTCGATTCCAAGATCGAATACGAAAAGACACTGGTCAGCTATCTTCTCTTTGCGGCCATAATGAACCTTTTCGCATGGGTACTTAATATGTTCATCTTCTTCACCAACTGCGTAAGAGGCTACCCTTCCTATATAAGCCTTGCATGTGCACTGAACCTTGTGCTTGCAGTGATCGTGATCAAAAACATATTAAAACATGTAAACAAGATCAAAGAATACAAAGTAGAACGCGAGATACACGAATAAGGAGATAAAAATGCAGAAATTAACAAATCAGGAAAGACTTCGTCCCTGGATGGGATTTGCACTGTTTGGTATTACAATGGCCATATTTCTTACAGTATGCGTATGGATGCAGCAGAACTGGGGAATTGCCGGACTCGTACTGACGGAACTTTTGATTGCCGGAATAGCGATCGTTTTCTGTCTTATCAGAAAAGTAAAGATAAGTGAAGTTCTGCCGATCAAAAAGATCACTTTAAGGGACTTTGCGGGATGCGTGGTACTCCTTATCGGTACCTATCTGATTTCGATACTTTCCGTCTTCATAACCGCATTCATTTTTCCTTCTTCCGCATCGGAAGCAGGCGAGCTCGGAAGCTTTCTGTACGAGAAAGGTCTGGGACTGATCCCGCTTCTCCTCATCGTAGCGGTTCTTCCCGGAATATGTGAGGAAACGCTTCACAGAGGAGCTCTTCTTTCCACATTCAGAGGACTCGACAAGGAATGGATCGCTGTGTTATGTGTAGGCCTCTTCTTCTCACTCAACCACGTGTCCATCCTCAGAGGTCCCTTTACATTTATGCTCGGTGCGGTCTTTGCATATATTGTCATCAAGAAGAACAACATTCTGCTGACAATGATCATGCACAGTATGCTCAACTCTTTCTCAGTAATAGTTTCATACTTCACTTACAAAAATAACGTGACCGTAAATACCGACATAAGCGTGGATGCCTCTTCACTGGGATTATATACTGCGGCACTGTTCTTCGCACCCTTAGTCTTCGTAGCAGGCAAGAAGCTCCTCCTTCCCGAAACTCATAAGAAAAAGCATTTTGCGATCGCAGGCATCGTCTCTGCCGCAATGCTGATCGTGGGAATCGTACTTATGGTTGCAGGTTCCGGAAATGCGGTCTTCACCTCCAACGGTCCTCTGAACATGGCAGAGGGTGAAGTAAAATCCTTTGGCAGTGTCGGCATCGAGGAAGAAAAGGATTACTCCATAGCACTTGTCATTAGCGGATCCGACGGAAGCTTCAGAGTTGAAGTGACCGATGAAAATGAAGAATTGATCTGCGGCGGAAATATGGATGTATCCAAAATGGAGATATACACTTCCACCGTTCATATCGAAGAAGGAAAAGTGATCACCGTCAATCTGATAAGTCTCGAAGGAGACCCCGGTGAAAATTCGCAGTATTCGCTGATAATAAAATAAGAACATAAGATAATGGGGACGGTTCATCAGAACCGTCCCCATTTGTATTCTGTATTATAATGCGATGACCACTCCGCCCGGATTTTCATAAGTGGTCGACAGACCTCCGGCATTTATTATCTTCACATCGGTAAAACCGAATCTGTCGGTAAGGATCTTCGCGATCTTTATGCAGAGCTCCTTGCTTGCGCACTGTGTTATCCTGACTTTGCGCGTTTTATCGAAGTCCTTCTTTTCGATATGATAAAGCATTCTGTTCACGGCATTGTTAATGCCTATGGACTGATCTATCTGTTTTATTTCTCCGTCCACGCCGATAAGCACCGGCTTGACATTCATCGCGGTTGCGACAAGTGCCTTGACGCCCTTAAGTCTTCCGTTCTTTTTAAATGTCTCAAGATCGTCGAGAACAAATATCGTGTACATCTCATCACGGAAAGCTTCAACCTTCTTTACAACCTCTTCGAAGCGGCAGCCCATCTCCGCAAATTCTATGATCTTCTCTGCGATCACATGCTCACCTGCCGCTGCGGATTTCGAATCGAAGATATGAATCTTAACACCCTCATGTTCATCCTCGAACATACCCTTGGCGACCATCGCGGAATTATACACTCCGCTGAGTTTGGATGAAAGCGTAACGACATAGTTATCACAGTTTTCATTGAAAGCATTATAGAAATCATCCGGTGAAGGACATGCGGACTGAGGATAACCCGGATCCGCTTTTATGAGATCTATCCATTCCTGTTGTGTCTTTCTTCCGTCATCCCGGTACTCCACTCCGCCGATAATGACAGACATGGGAACGCGGATCACGTTACCTTTCTTCATTTGCAGCTTTGTGAAATCACAGCAGCTGTCGCCTATTACCTTAAATGCCATTTTCTCTCCTTTTTTCCATTGCCCTGATGATAAATGCTATCAGCCTGTTGATAAGCGGTTCAATAAACCTGACATACAGCACTGACATTACTACAACCGATGTCACAGATACAAAAAAAGCAGCTTTGACACCGTGATTTATATAACCCGATGATCTGGCATCAAAGAACCGAAAAGCACAGTCACCTACGGTAAGCATACTCAGCTTATGGAAGAGATATACCGGAAAACATATCTTACCGGACAAAGCAAGCTTTCTGTTATCAAGCAGTTTTAATACCGGAGAACAAAGAATCAGTCCGGTCATGATCAGTACGGCCGCTATCCAGCAATAAACATATGACAATCTTAAAAATTCACATGAACTATCTCTGAATCTGTAAGCCAGGTGCTCATTCCATCCCGAACAAAAAGTGCTGATGATCAGCAGGATTGCTCCGCCAAAAATGCACGGGAGTTTTTTTCTTTTTACGGGACTTTCCTCATCATAAATATCTCTGTACATCATATAGAGGATTATTCCGTATACCATCGGAAAGTATTCATTACGCAGGAACAAGAGTGATGCCGTTACGACGGTAAGAATAAAATATCTGAAAGGCCTGCTCATAAATATAACGATCATGCACATGATCAGAACAAAAATGTAACCGATAAACAACTTGTTCATCATCCAAAAAACATCGTATACATTTGCACTGCCATGAAACATTGACCCTATGAAACTGTCATAAAGGATTTCTCCGAAAGATATATTTCTTGCCGGCATGGTTTCAAATCTGCCGGTCCACAACCCTGTTTTCTGAACGGCGAAAACCAGTACTTCCACTATAAAAACAGGAATGGCAAGCCGGAAATATCTCTTAACGACTGCCTTTCCGGCTCTTAAGGGATAATCCTCCGATCTGAATAAAAAAGACCTTGCGGCAAGAAAGGCAAAGACAATATAAAACATATTTAATGCAGTGGCACCGCTTATCAAAAATGAACTGTATTTTCCGGCATCAACCCATCTGTTGATGAACGGTAAATATCCGAATGCCGTGTTAAAATGTCCAAGAAAAACCATCCAGCAGGCAATCCCTTTAACGGAATCCAGCCAATATATTTGTTTTTTCTCCATATTTCAGATCATTTCCTACTGTTTTGCAGATCCCGGATCCTCACCGGATTCTTAAGATAAATCTTCTTTACTTATTTTGTGGGGGCAAATTCCATGATCTCGTCGTCATCATCGGAGATTTCGGATTCGTCCGATGATCCGAGTGCCTTCTTTACGGCATCCGCCACCTTCTCATAAAGATCCAGAGTGTTTTTGTGTTCGTTTTCCACGAAGCTTATATCCCTGTCCTTGGATGCGGCCTCCATCTTTGCGGCAAGATCCGCAAGCACACCGGCGCCGATGGTCCTTGAAGTACTCTTTACCGCATGAACCATAACGGAATAATTATCCCAATCCCTCCTGTTATAATACCCGATAAGCTTTTCGCTGTGATCCGGATATTCCGATGCATATTCTTTCAGTATGTCACGGTAGAAATCCTTGTCTCCCTGCGCATATCCGATTCCCGCCTCAGTATCTATACCGGCAGCCTTAAGTATTTCATCGAATCCTTCTGAAGCGGTTTCCTCTCCCGGAGTACCTGCTTCTTCCTTCTTATCGGACAAAGCTCCCGCCGATCCCGTCACCTTCTCAACCTTATCCTTGGGAAGATATGTTATCAGCATCTTTTCAAGTGCCTTACCCTCAACAGGCTTTGTCAGATAATCGTTGAAGCCCTCCGCAATATATCTTTCCTTGGCACCCCTGATGGCATCTGCGGTAAGACAGATGATGGGAGTATCCTTGTTCAGTCCGCTGTCAAGGTCGCGGATGATCTTAAGCGTCTGGGTTCCGTCCATACCGGGCATGCGCTGATCAAGAAGTATCAGATCGTATCTGAATTCATCGGCAAGCTTGACGGCAGCTTCGCCGCTCGGTGCGGTATCTATTTCCACTCCCGTCTTTTTAAGGAGATTTACCACGACGATTATGTTCATCCTTGTATCATCAACCACAAGGATCTTTGCTTTCGGCGCATGGAAGGATTCGTGATAAAGCTCTGCGCTTCCCGCGTAAAGCGAATGGATCTTATATTCACCGATCGGTTCGTTATTTTCTATCTTCTGCCACAGATCAAAGGAGAACACGGATCCCTGACCGTAGATGCTCTTTACACCCAGTTTACTGTCCATAAGGGAAAGGAGCTTGGTTGCGATCGACATACCCAGACCTGTTCCCTCTATTGTTCTGTTGCGGATGACATCGAGTCTTTCGAAGGATTCGAAAAGCTTGTCCATATCGCTTTCCTTGATGCCTATTCCGGTATCGGCAACCTCAAAATACAGAAGCGCCTTTCCGTCTTTTACTTCTTTGCACTTCACGGTAAGCGTCACGCTTCCTTCATGCGTGTACTTGACCGCATTGGTAAGAAGATTGAGAACGACCTGGTTTATACGTGCATCATCACCGTAGTATTCGGAAGGAAGATCCGGATCGATGCATACCTTAAACTCGAGCTTCTTTTCCTCAGCTCTTTCCTGAACCGAATTGACAAGATATGTGATGAGCGTGCTGAGACTGTAGCGCACCGGAACGATCTCCATCTTGCCGTCTTCTATCTTGGAGAAATCAAGTATGCTGTTTACAAGCTGAAGAAGGTTCTTTCCGGAATTCCTGATATTGCCGGAGTATTCCCTGATACTGTCTTCCCTGGTCTCCCTGAGGATCATCTCGTTCATTCCGAGTATCGCATTGATAGGCGTTCTGATCTCATGGGACATGTCGGCAAGGAAATTACTCTTGGCTTTATTCGCTTCATCCGCGGAAGCTTTCTCGAGTCTGAGCACATCGGCCTCATACTGCTGCTTCTGTCTTGCGGATTTCATCTCCTCGACTTTTTTGCCGTATGCCTGCTCATTCTTGTATCCGATGAAATAGAATATTGTTACGAGTACGAATATTGTAAGTGATACAAGGATATTGACCGTAAGCTGTGAATATGCGTCCTCAAACAGATCACGGTTTCTTACCACGATCACAACATGCCACTGATCCATAACGGTGCTGGTGAACAGAGTGCATTTCTCATCCATGACATCGGTTTCTACCGTCGACTTACCCGCATTCGTTATCGTTTCAAGGAGTCCGGTTCCGTAATTGTCACGGATATTTGTTCCGACATAGCTTCTGTCCTTATGCGTGACGATAAGACCGTCACTGTTTATGATCATTGCATATCCGTTGCCCGCAATATCGATCTCTTCGGTAATATCCTGTACATGTCCGACAGTGACGTCGAGACAGACTATGTTGTCATCATAGCCTCCAGCGGAACGCAGCAGTCTTCCTATCGTAATGACTATATCGCCGGTATGTGCATCCACATAAGGAGAAACGATGATGGTCTTACCGTCAGCTTCCAATATCGAACTGTACCAGTCTCTATCCCTTGCATCATATCCTTCCGGCGGGATCCATCCGGATCCGTCAAGAAACTCTCCGCGAATATATCCGTATACACCCGTGAAATTTTCGTCAAATCTTGACTTGAGTCTGGTCGTCTGGCTTACCAGATAATTATTGATCTTTTCTTCGCTCTCACCGGTCTCAAGCATCAGATCGATCGTATCTGCGGTGACATTGAGCGATGACTGTGCTATCGCAAGATAATTATCAAGCTCGGATGATATATTCGCAGCCTTGTCCTCACCGGAGGTATAGATTCCGCTGAGTGAAACCCTGTAAAACAGTCTGGAGTTATAAATGACGGTAAACACCATCAGTCCGAGTGTGATGATTATGGTAAAGAACAGATTTATCCTGCCACGCTTTATACCTGTACCCGAATCTCCGCTTGCTTTCTTGTACTTGTATCTCTGTGCGGCAATATAGATAAGCGCGAGTATGATCAGGCACAGGAAGATCGAGAACATGAAAAGAATGACCGCGATCATACTGAGCACAGCCGAATTATCTGTTCCCTGCGGAATGGTCTTCTTCATCCAGTCGGCAACAAGATATCCGCCCACGCATGCCGCAAGGAGAAGTCCCGAGATGATGACCTCGAGTCTGGCCTGGAATCTTGTATCGCGTGCGGTGTTTTCCGCATGCTCCAGCCCGCGTGATTTATAGGTTTTGTTTATTGCCCATGCAAAGAAGACCTCGGTGATATAACCGACAACGCAGCTGTAATAATATGGATTCGTGAAATCCGAGTACCAGTCATAGCATGATGCCGTCCACATCACGTACTGGGTTAAGATATAGAAAAGAATGATGCAATGAAAATACGGGACCGGCTCTCCGTTTTTCTTTTCCTTCAGATAATACAGAACAGACTGGAGGCAGATGATGACGATGAGCGTTGATAAACCGACCTGCCAGATATTGTTGAACAGTCCGCCGTACTGTATATAGATGAAGAACTGAATCAGATTAAGGGGTATGGGAAGGAGCATCAGAGGATTGAAATACCTCTTCGAGCCCTCACTGCGCATATGAAGAACGGACAGAAAAATGATCGCATATCCGATGTTCCAGCCGAAGTATGCGAGGAACGCGGACACGTCCGGTTCCTCATGCATAACTATCGTGTAGGTTGTCCAATAATAATCACTGAGAAGCTCCGAAAGGAAAAACATGGATGCAAGAAGCCATCCTTTTTTCGGGATCTCCACATATCTGAACAAGCTGCCGAGCAAGCCTATGATGGCAGCCAGGAGCATGATGACATCGGTAACAATATCAAGATTCACCATTCTTCACACCCTCATCGGACCAAGAATAAAGTATTATCTGAGATTAAAGTTCTTAAGGTCATCTTCGATCTCTGAAGAATATCCCGTAAGCTTAACGGATACATCGGAAAGGTTATCGGTCTCATGGGAAATTCTGGAGCTCTCATGAACGATCGAATCGGAAAGTTCAAGGATCTGGTTGATCGTAGCCGCCTGTTCCTCGGTAGCTGCGGCATTGCCGGTAGCAACATCGTTGATCCTGCCTATGCCTTCAGCTATATCGGAGATCGCATCGGTTGCCTTTGAGATATTTTCAAAGATAACATCGAAGGACTCGTTGGAACGGTCAACTCCCGCAAGACACTTCTCCATATCCTTGAGACAGTCGTCGGCTTTCTTGTTGATGTCGACGATATTTCCGGTAATGGTCTCGACAAGGGTACTGATATGCGATGCAGCCTGTGATGACTGATTTGCAAGTGCACCGACTTCACCTGCAACAACCGCGAATCCTCTTCCCATCTCTCCCGCTCTTGCAGCCTCGATCGATGCATTGAGTGAAAGGAGGTTGGTTTGTGAAGAGATATCACCTATCGTATCGGTTATTCCCTTGATCTCATCCACGGTAGCCGCGGTCATTCTGATGATCTCGGCAAGCTGTCCGATCGTGTGATTGAGTACGGTAACGCTCTCGGTCATTACCTTCATCTCGCTGCGTCCGTCTTCGGAAGACTTGACCGCTTCGGAACAGAGCTGTCTTACTTCATCGGAACCGGTTGCAAGTCCCGATGATACGCCCGCAAGTTCGTTTGCCGCATTTGCGACATCCTCTATGGACTGGTTGAGATTATTGAGATAATCGTTGAGCTGTTCAATGGAAGTGTTCTGTGAAGCATTGGATTCGGTAAGACCGTCGGAAATACCCTTGCACTGCTCCGCGCTCTGGGACATATCATCCGATATCTCGGTAAGGTGAAGGAGCATTTCCCTCATACGGTCGATATAACTGTTCAGCTGTTCGCTGAGTGTTGTAATCTCGTTATTTCCTTCGGGATCGATCTTGGTGGTAAAGTCACCGCCGGTAAGATCGCCGATCTTGCCCGATACGGATGAGACGGGATCAAGGTGCTTTCTGATAGTGAAGAACAGGAATGCAGCAAGTGCCGCAAGAAGGACCAGTGTGATAACAAGGCTGATATTGAGTGATGCAATGGTCCTGTCCATAACGAAGCTGTCGGGAGTCGCACTTACAACCACCCATGAAGTTCCTTCGACAGCGGTAGCGGCATACATCATCTTGCCCGCACCGGTCTTGATGGTCTGAACCTTAGCATCGTTATATGATACGGAAGTATCCATTGAAGAATAAATGGAGTTAAGTCCCTCGAGAACGGGATCTGAGTTTCCGGAAATATTGGTTCCGACAACGGATTCATCGGTGGAAAGAAGGATATCTCCGCTCTCACCGTTGATGATGTATATCCTGACATCCTGCGAGCTCGATCTGAAAGCGCTCATCTTCTCGGCCATCTGGTCAAAGACTATGTCGCTGCTCAGAACCGTGCCGGGCTCAAGCTCAACGGAACATGCAAGGCAGGTCTTTCCGGTAGATGCATCCACATAGGGATCGGAAACATAAAGCTCTCCGCCTGCTGCGATCGCACCCTTATACCAGGGCCTGTCTGTGAAATCAAAGGTATCATCGGGTATCCATCCGGAACCGTCAAGGAAAGTCATATCCTTACCGTAAGCAACATAGATATCCTGGGAATCGGGATCAGCTGCGGTAAGATCAAGGAGCATATTTCGTGCTTCATCGTACGACATATCCGGAGAACTCTTCCATATATCGGCAGTCTGCTGTACTCTGCTCTCTATGAGGCTCCACCAGTTGTAGATCTCATGTGAATACGTTACCGATTCACGTGTGAGCAACGATACGGACAGATCCCTTATCTGCTCCGACTGTCTGTTCATACTGAACTCGGTAATTATGATGATTATGATGGTTACCGCGATCAGCACTCTGCCCAAAATGATTTTTTTCAGCGATTTTCTTTTCTTCATCTCAAATCCTCCGCTCACTTTTTATCTCAGACTATCTCTCCCCCCGGACTGCAGATATATCAGCGTTCGGAACCGATAGTTGAAACATCGTAAGGTGTTGCCTGGTATACGTAGTAATTCAGCCAGTTGCTGTAGAGATTGTTCGAGTGGCTCCTCCACGTAAGAAGAGGTCTTGCCTCGGGATCGTCACCGGGAAAATAATTCTCGGGAAGTCTCACATCATCTCTCTTTCCCTTGTCCCTGTCATATTCGTTCTTAAGAGTCATACGGTCATATTCGGAGTGGCCGGTCACGAATATCTTGTGTCCGTTCTCAGCCATTGCAAGATACACTCCCGCTCTGTCGGACTCTGCAAGTATCGTCAGCTCGGGACATGCCTTAAGTGCCTCGGAAGGAGTGTCCGTATGCCTTGAATGAGGTGCAAGGAACACATCATCGAAGCCTCTCACAAGAGGGATCTTGCGGTTAAGGACCCTGTGTTCGAATACTCCGAAAAGCTTCTCGGGAAGCTGTCTTTTGTCTATTCCGTAATAATGGTAAAAGCCCGCCTGTGCTCCCCAGCAGATGTGGAACACACTGGTCACATGCTTATCGGCCCAGTCCAGTATCTTGACGGTCTCATCCCAGTAATCGACTTCCTCAAAGGAGATATCCTCCACGGGTGCACCGGTGATGATCATTCCGTCGAAGTTCTGATCCTTGATCTCATCGAAGGTCACATAGAACTTGTTGAGATGTGAAGCCGATGTATTCTTCGATACATGGGTCTCCGTCATCATGAACGTCACATCAACCTGGAGCGGGGTATTCGAAAGAGCTCTGAGAAGCTGGAGCTCGGTATCCTGCTTGACCGGCATGTTGTTCAGGATCAGAACCTTAAGAGGTCTTATATCCTGATGCATCGCGCGGTTTTCATCCATCACGAATATGTTTTCTGTTTCAAGTATCTGCCTGGCGGGCAGCTCGCTCTGCACCTTAATGGGCATCTGACATCACTCCTTAAGATAAGTATTTATGAAATCATCCTCGGTGATGATCGTAACTCCGAGGCTCTTTGCGGTTTTGTTCTTGGACGAAGCGGAAGCGGCATCGTTATTGATAAGTGCCGTGGTCTTGGCGGATACGCTTCCGGCGACCTTGCCTCCCCTGTTTTCTATCTCTGCTTTAAGGGCATTCCTGTTCTCGAACTTTTCAAGGCTTCCGGTTATGACAAAGGTAAGTCCCGACAGATTCTGCGCAGAAGTATTAACGGGGACCTCAAGCGTGAGGTCTGCAAGCACTGCGTCAATCTTACGGTTATTGTCAGCATCGGCAAAGAACTTTGTGATATCGCCGGCCATGATATCGCCGATGCCCTCGACCTCGGACAGTTCCTCTGCGGATGCTTTTCTTATCTTCTCGATATCGTAGTCGAATGCTTTCGCAAGGACCTTGGCGTTTGCAACACCTATGCCGGGGATACCGAGTCCGAAAAGAAATCTCGGAAGGGTTGTCTTCGAAGCTGCGGCTACCGACTCGATAAGATTCGAATAGGACTTATCTCCGAAGCCCTCCATATTTACGATCTTTTCTTTATATCTGTCCAGCCGGAAAAGATCGGTGAACTCTTTAATGAATCCCATATCGATCAGCTTTTCGAGGGTCATCTCGGAAAGTCCTTCGATATTAAGAGCATCTCTCGATACAAACTGTGAGAATGTCTTGATCTGCTTTGCGGGGCACTCCGCATTGGTGCAGTAAAGGCTCTCTGCTTCATTGAGTGCTCTTATCTCGGTTACGGCACCGCATACGGGACATTTATCCGGAACGGTGACATTACCGCTTTTTGTCAGATTCTCCGCAATCTGGGGAATTATCATATTGGCTTTGTAAACTGTGATACGGTCACCGATGCCAAGCTTAAGCTCCCTCACTATGCTGACATTATGTACGGAAGCTCTGGTCACGGTCGTGCCTTCGAGTTCGACCGAATCGAATATCGCAACGGGATTTATAAGACCCGTTCTGCTCGCACTCCACTCGATCTCCCTGAGGGTTGTCTCAGCAGTCTCGTCGGCCCATTTGAATGCTATCGCATTTCTGGGAGACTTTGCGGTCCTTCCGAGGGAAATACCGTAATTAACATCTTCATAAGTGAGCACAAGACCGTCGGAAGGAATGTCGTATCCTGCGATCCTCTTCTCATAATCTCCGACCGCATCGACCACGGTTGCGGATGTAACCTTCATTCTTTCAACCGCTTCAAAGCCCAGCGATTCAAGGAAAGAAAGTCTTCCGTCCGCTGATGCGAGAACAGCTTTGTCCGCACCGTCCGCGGAAACAAGATTGAAAGCAACAAATCTTACGTGTCTTCCTGCGGTTATCTTCGAATCCAGCTGTCTTACGGATCCGCTGCAGAGATTCCTGGGGTTCTTATACTTATCCGCATCATTTACTATCGATGCGTTTATCTTCTCAAAATCCTTATATGAAATAACGGCCTCGCCTCTTACAACGAGCTCTCCGGCAAAGGAGATCTTCAGAGGGACATTATCGAATACCCTTGCATTGGGGGTTATGACTTCGCCTATCTCTCCGTTTCCTCTGGTGACGGCTTTGGAAAGTTCACCGTTTTCATAAGTAAGGACAACAGTAAGTCCGTCAAGCTTCCAGCTTAGGACCCCTTCATGGTCTCCGAGCCAGTCCGCAAGTTCCTCTCTCGATTTGGTCTTGCCCAGTGAAAGCATCGGTGAAGGGTGGCGCTCTTTCGGAAGTTCATCGACAGCTTCGTAGCCTACGGTCTGCGTCGGGCTTCCCGCTAAGATGACCCCGGTCTCTTCTTCGAGCTTTACCAGTTCATCGTAGAGAGCATCATATTCCCTGTCGGAAAGAGGCGATTCATCCTTGGCATAATAATCCTCGGATGCTTTCTTAAGGACAGCGTTTAATTCCTTTATCCTGTTTATCTTTATTTCGTCTGCCATAAACCCTTGATCTCTGATTCGGTAAGTTCTCTGTACTGTCCGGACTTAAGCCCTCCGAGCGTCACATTCATGACCCTTACCCTCTTAAGCTTTTTGACCTTGAGGCCCAACTGCTCACACATACGCCTGATCTGGCGGTTAAGCCCCTGAGTGAGGGTTATCGACATCGTGACCTTGTCCCTGATGACAACCTTGCACGGCCTGGTCCTGACCTTAAGCTCAGGAATATAGATTCCCTTTCTGAGCTTTTCCGCAGTTTCTTCGGTCAGCTCCTTATCAACGGTAACGATGTATTCTTTCTCGTGGAGATTGGCTCCTCTCATCATATGGTCGATGAGATCTCCGTCATTGGTCAGAAGGATCAGTCCCTCCGAATCCTTATCGAGTCTTCCCGCATAGGTGACCCTTACGGGATAATCTATATAGTCGGTTATGAGCCTGTCCGCATGTTCGTCCTTTTCGGAAGTCGTTACCCCTTTGGGCTTGTAGAAGGCAAGCACCACGGTGGCTTTCTTTCCCTTGAGCACTCTTCCCTCATACTCTACGCGGTCGCCCGGCAGTACGCCTTCCCCGACCCTTGCGACATGATCGTTTATCATGACCTTTCCGGCTTCAATGAGCCTGTCCGCTTCACGCCTCGAGCATACGCCGGACTCGGCAAGGAATTTATTGAGTCTTATTTTTCCTGAGTCCATATCTCCATATCCTCTATGCGGCGGGTCTCGGGTATGCCGACAGCTTCGGAACCCTTCCTGGCCATCTTGTCGGCAAGCTCGTTATACTTAACTCCCGTGTGGGCATCTACTTTCCTGAATCTGATATCTATGTGGCTCATCCAGCCCTTCATGGTCATAGAGTAGGATCTTGTAAGGTCGTTCTTGCTCTTCCATGCACCCGTTACCCAGCTTTCTATTCCCTGGTAATCGTAATAGATCTCTATGGCCTTATATCCGCTCTTTATGGCGCAAAGGACCGCATTCATGGATCCGAGCATCTCACCCGTGACGTTTCTCTGCTTTGCATTTTCAGGGTCGTTTCCGCTGCCGCAAAGTACCCTTACGGTACCGTCTTCGGGTAAAAACACGCAGCCGAAAGAATAGACTCCGGTCTCTGCATTGAACGATCCGTCGACATATGCTTTTATGAGGTCTTTTCCGGCCACAGGTTTTCCTTCACTAACTCACATAAATAGTCAATCTATTTTACCACAAAATGCCAAATTTTTGAACAAAATAAAGGCGGAACGAATACCCCGTTCCGCCGCCTGAAATCTCTGTATTTCCCCTGCTTAGCAGGCATTTCAGCAGTACATCTTTTCCTGTGATCCGTACATCTGCGCATAAAGGCCGTTCGGAACGGCCAGAAGAGAGTCGTGAGTTCCTCTTTCCACTATTTCACCGTCCTTAAACACAAGCAGCCGGTCACAGAATCTGCAGGATGCCAGTCTGTGTGATATGAATATGGCCGTTTTGTTTCTGACCATGGAATTAAACTGCTCATATATCTCCTTTTCCGCTACCGGATCGAGCGCTGCCGTCGGCTCATCGAGGATAAGTACCGGGCCGTCCTTATACAGTGCCCTTGCCATGGCGATCTTCTGCTGTTCACCGCCCGAAAGTTCGAAACCGCTCTGATCGTAATACCTGAACACCGGAGTCATCAGGCCCATCGGAAGGGAATCGACCTTATCCTTGAGCCCCACTCTTTCGACGAGAGGCATCAGTTCGCTGTCCTGCACCTTATCCGGCCTGTCACAGATCAGGTTTTCTTTTATCGAAAATCCGAGAAGGCAGAAATCCTGGAACACCACGGAAAGCTGCTTCATATAACTGCCGTAGTCGTAGTCATGAATATTTACACCGTTCAGAAGTATCTCACCCTCCGTCGGCTCATACAGCCTGCAGAGAAGCTTTATGAAAGTGGTCTTTCCGGCACCGTTGAGTCCTACTACCGAGAGGTGTTCGCCGTCAGCGATAACCGCATTGATGTTCTTAAGAGCAAAAGAGGAAGCACCGGGATATCTGAAAGAAACATTTTTAAACTCGATAAC
>JAEEGH010002525.1_pt1 | contig 49392 bp, 35 predicted proteins | sample 9134181 | NCBI WGS metagenome assembly JAEEGH01 (sample SAMN16246544, study PRJNA631951) | gut metagenome | biome: gut microbiome; feature: rumen; material: DP-attached | host: Bos | place: Iran: Karaj | collected 2018-10
CTAAGACATCGATAACCTGCTTAGGCTTGTCGGCTGTGCTCATGGGCCAGAAACGGCTTCCTACGCCGCCGGCCATAATGACGAGATGGTTGTTTATTCTTGCCATAACATTCCTTTAGTTGATAATTTCCTGCAAAAATACAAATATATTTTGATACTACCAAAAAAAATCGTACCTTTAATTGCATTGAAGGCACTCTCGTTCGAAAATGCTCAAATAAAATTTGGCATTTTGCTCACTTATTCGTACCTTTGTAGCGCAATGAGTATGAATCTTTTGAATGAACTGAATGAGGGACAGCGTGCGGCGGTAGAATACTGCGACGGACCGCAACTGGTGATTGCCGGTGCCGGATCAGGAAAAACCCGTGTGCTGACTTATAAGATAGCCTATCTGCTGGAACGCGGTATGGCCCCGTGGAATATTCTGGCACTGACCTTTACCAACAAGGCGGCACGCGAGATGAAAGAACGTATCGGCCGATTGGTCGGGCAGGAGAGGGCTATGTATCTGCAGATGGGTACGTTCCATTCGGTCTTTGCCCGTATCTTAAGAGCTGAAGCCGAGCGCATTGGTTTTAATTCTAATTACACCATTTATGATCAGGCTGATGCCCGGTCGCTGGTGAAGAGCATCATCAAAGAGATGCAGCTCGACGACAAAACGTATAAGCCCAACAGTGTGGCCGACCGCATCTCGATGGCCAAGAATCACCTGCTGTTGCCCCAGCAGTATGCGACCAGTTCGTGGGCTGCAGAGGATGCCCAGTACAAGCGTCCGATGGTGAGTCAGATCTATAACCGCTACGTGGAACGTTGTCGGCAGGCGAACGCGATGGACTTCGACGATTTGCTGGTAAAGACCTTTGTGCTGTTGCGTGACCATGAGGACATCCGTAATAAGTATATCGAACGCTTCCAATATGTGCTGGTCGATGAGTATCAGGACACCAACTATGCCCAGCAGGAGATTGTCCTGTTGTTGGCACATCAACATGGACGAGTCTGTGTGGTGGGCGACGATGCCCAGAGCATTTATAGTTTTCGGGGTGCCAACATAGACAATATCCTGAATTTCCAAAAGCAGTATCAAGGGGCCAAGTTGTTTAAACTGGAACAGAATTACCGCTCGACGCAACTCATTGTGCATGCCGCAAACAGTCTGATCAGAAAGAACGAACGGCAGATTCGTAAGGAAGTGTTCAGCAAGAACGAGGTCGGTGAGCAGTTGACGCTGAAGCCTGCCTATAGTGATAAAGAGGAGGCGATGATAGTTTGTAATGATATCAAACGCCTGCGCCGACAGGACCATTGTGAATTCTCGGATTTTGCCATTCTCTATCGTACCAATGCGCAGAGCCGTTCGTTCGAAGAGCAGATGCGCAAGGACGGTATCCCTTATCGGATTTATGGCGGATTGAGCTTTTATCAGCGCAAGGAGATTAAGGATGTCATCGCTTATTTCCGAGTGGTGGTCAATCCCAATGACGAGGAGGCCCTGCGACGCATCATCAACTATCCTGCACGTGGCATCGGCGATACGACGGTAGGCAAGATTGTAGAGACGGCCAACAAGCATCAGGTCAGTTTGTGGCAGGTCATTCAGCAACCCATCGTGTTCGACTTGAATCTGGCCAAGGGAACGCTGACGAAACTGGAGGCCTTCAAAGCCCTGATAGAAGGATGGGCAGACCGTGTGGAACAGGAGAATGCCTATGAGCTGGGACACTCAATCATTATGGAAAGCGGTATCAGCAAGGATATCTATAGCTCGTCGAATCCGGAGGACCTGTCACGACAGGAAAATCTGGAGGAATTCCTGGGAGGTATGCAGGATTTTGTGGAGACACGGAAAGAGGAAGACCGGGAAAATGAAACGAGGCTCAGCGATTTTCTGCAGGAAGTGGCGCTGTTGACCGATTTGGACAGTGACGACGACAAGGAACAACCCAAGGTCGTGCTGATGACCATTCATGCAGCCAAAGGACTGGAGTTCCCGACAGTATTCGTTGTCGGTCTGGAAGAGAACATCTTCCCTTCGCCGATGTGCGTCAATACGATGCGGGAACTGGAAGAGGAGCGCCGACTGCTGTATGTGGCTATTACCCGGGCAGAAAAGCACTGCATACTGACCTGTGCCCAGAACCGTTTCCGGTATGGGCGTATGGAGTTTGATACTCCATCGCGATTCATCAAAGATTTCGATCCCAGCCTGCTGAAGGTAGAAGGAAATTCGGGATTAGCAGGGCTGTCCAGTACATCTAGTCATACTAGTTATACTAGTCGTACTAGTCAATCTGGTTACAGGCGCCCTGTACAGAATCCCCGCCCGGTGGCTACACAGTTTATGGCAGATCCGAAGGCCCGGCTGGTGCCAATACGACATGAAACTCCCCGTCCGCAGTCGGCTATCGGAAATATCGGCTTAAAAGAGGGTAATGTCATTGAGCATCAGCGCTTTGGCGTGGGTACCGTCATCAAGATAGAAGGCGCTGGCGAGAACACCAAAGCTACCGTAGAGTTCAAAAATGCTGGTATCAAACAGCTGTTGCTGAAATTCGCGAAATATACGATAATTTCTTGAGACGTTATAACGTTATACCGATATAACGGAATATCATCAGTTGGAGAAATTATAACGCATCATCTTCCGGACGTTCCGGAAGATGATGAGGCTTAATTTTGGGAAGATGTTTCTTCTTGCGAAGATAGGCAGCCTTCCGGGCTTCGTATTCTTCGTAATGTTTCTCGAGGAAATTGTCGGCCATTATTCGTTTTGATTGTATACGATACTGATACGTACTGGGTCGTATGGATTATCGCTACCACCTACCAAACGGACACTGACCACCCGGAGTTCATTGCTGACACCGGCAACAGAGGAGGTGGAGCTGGACGAATTGGCTGTAATGACCTGTACAGGAACGATTACTGCCTTGTTCCAGTCTGCTGAAACGTTGCGCTTGTCATACATGCGGTTGATGAGTCCGGAAATGTTATTGAATGTGTAGGTGTTCTTGTTGCTATTGTAAACAGCCAAATACGATGCGACATTGTTGGGCAGATCCCTGTGCTCAAAGAATGAATACAGGCTGTCTTTCTCCAAAATCATCAGATACTGCGGTTCCGACAACAAATCGTCAGTCAGGCTGCTGATGTCGTTCATGCGGCGGAACACCACTTTGGCAGAGGTGATGGTGTCGCTCTCATGACCACGCTTGATGTCGTCGACAGGCAAGGTAACTTCGGTGAAGATGCCGTCGGGAGCCTTGATATAGGTACACTGGGTGTTGGCGGCCAGTCTCTGAATGATGTTCTTGTCGCTTATGAATTGAGTGGTTTGCAAGACCTCCTCATTACCGATGAACGCCTTCTGGCGATTGATGATTTTGCCGTCGTTCATATAGTGAATGTGAAGAACGAGCTGTGTCTGGTAGACTTCTGTCATCATGCCCAGACCGTCGGTTGTCTTAAAATAGAATCCAGGACAAACCTTCTGTACAAACGTCTGCGAGTTTTTGAAATACTCGGGATGTTCATAGTATGTGTTCATCACATAGGAACCATAGTTGTTCCATGTCCGTCCGTTCTTGTCGGTATAGGGGTCGTTAATGGGTACTTTGATGCGGAAATAGTTCGTACCGCTCTGGTTCAGTTTGCGCAGACTGTCGCTTTGCGTCAAATCGGACAGCGTATAGAGCGCTTTCTTGTAGAGACCATCGGCACGCAGAAAACCGTTTTCCTCCAAGTCAAAATTGGTGTAGTACTGACGGTTCTCCTTGACGGGCTTGTCCAGCTCGCTGACGGTCATCTTCATGGCTGCCAACGAGTCGCCCATAAAGTTGTCGACAATGATGTTGAGGAAACAAGAGTCTGCCAACGCATTGTCGGCATGATCGTCCTCTTCACCGCGCAGTACAGACAGAGGAGGGAAGAGGTCTGACGCTTCACTCTCCAAAGTAGAGAACTGCGTCATGAAGTTTGCCGTGATATAAGAGCCGGTCTCCGGATCCTTGATTTTACCCAGATAGCTGTAGGAGCTACGGGCCAGTATGGAGTCGGCAATGATAGAGCGTGTTGATACGTCGAAGGTGTCTGACACGATGGTAAACTGGTCGGACTCGCTGACGAGCGTGTTACCCAGCATCGTTGTATCTTCTGTACACGAAGAGATTGCAATTGTAATCATTGCAATCCCCATCAATACTATTTTCTTTATCATGTTATATCTTCTCGTAGAAGTTTTCATAAGCATCGGCAAAGTCCTCACCCGGATAGGCCAGCGTGGGGACATTGTTGTCCTTTGCGTATTTTATCAATTCCTTATTAATACTCTTGTGGGCGGCAATCACGCCATCACTATAGTCGATAGCTAACTTGCACAATTCGTTATAGTCAAAGTCATCGTTGTATTTCGTCAGCAAATCGGCTGTGGCCTCGCGGAACTCAATGCAATTCTTGAAATTGCTGCCGAGATTCGACTTGAGGTTGTTCGGAAAGAGTGATGTCACCACCTTGGTGTTTGCAAAAGAAGGTTCTTCGTGATAGGCTGTCTTGATATACAGCGGAACGACGGCACCCATCCAACCTTGAACATGGATGATATCGGGCACCCAACGGAGCTTCTTGACAGTCTCCAGAACACCACGAGCAAAGAAGATGGCGCGCTCACCATTATCGGCATAATCTTCTCCCTGTTCGTTTTGTGCCATCTGGCGCTTGGAGAAGTAATCATCATTATCAATGAAATAAACCTGAATGCGCGTCTGGACAATGGTTGCCACCTTGATAATCAGCGGGTGGTCGGTGTCGTCGATAATCAGGTTCATTCCCGAGAGACGGATAACCTCATGCAATTGACCGCGACGTTCGTTGATGTTGCCCCATTTGGGCATGAACGTACGAATTTCGTGGCCTTTCTCAAGGATAGCCTGAGGAAGTGCCTTACCCATCAGCGACAGGTCGCTGTCGGGGACATAAGGAACAATCTCTTGGTTGATGAATAATATCTTCTTTGCCATGCGATGTAGTTTAAACCATGTGCAAAGTTACGAAAAATAATTCACAAAAACGCAAAAACGTGCACATTTAAGGATTTTTAGCCTCAAATTTGGCATATTTTTACGTTATTTTTTCCTTATTTGGTAAAAATGTTGTTATTTTGCACCCGATTTCAGAGATAATCATAGAAAAGACAATGAAAGTATTCAATAAAATTGTGGATCTTCAGAACCAGTTGTTTGAGGATCGCAAGCAAGGAAAAGAGATCGGACTCGTTCCGACCATGGGAGCACTACATGAGGGTCATGCCTCGTTGGTGCGCCGTAGTGTGAAGGAGAATGCCGTTACCGTAGTATCGGTATTTGTGAACCCCACACAGTTTAATGACAAGAACGATCTGAAGAACTATCCAAGAACGCTGGATGCCGACTGTGAATTGTTGGACTCTTGTGGTGCCGACTACGTGTTGGCTCCTTCGGTGGAGGAGATGTATCCCACACCCGACACCCGTCAGTTTGAGTATCCTCCTGTTTCGACTGTGATGGAGGGTGCACACCGTCCCGGACACTTCAATGGTGTCTGTCAGGTGGTGAGCCGCTTGTTTTATATTGTGAAGCCGCAGCGTGCTTATTTCGGCGAAAAAGACTGGCAGCAGATAGCAGTCGTCAAGGCGATGGTCCGTCATCTGGGTATCAACGTGCAAATCGTTGAGTGCGACATCGTTCGTGATGCTGACGGTTTGGCTCGCAGTTCACGTAACACCTTGTTGTCGAAAGAGGAACGTGCCATTGCTCCGACCATCTACAAGGCGCTGAAGAACAGTCTGACGTATGCCAAAAAGCATACCGTGAAGGAAACTCATGACAAGGTAGTTGCCGACATCAATGCTGTCGACGGTCTTGACGTGGAGTATTTCAGCATTGTCGACGGCAATACCCTGCAGGATATTGAGAATTGGGACGATACTCCTTATGTCGTGGGCTGTATTACTGTGTATTGCGGCAAGACGCCTATCCGACTCATTGACCACATAAAATATAAAGCAGTATGATGATAGAGGTAATGAAGTCGAAACTGCACTGCGTGACAGTGACAGAAGCCAACCTTAACTATATGGGTAGTATTACCATCGACGAGGATCTGATGGATGCTGCCAACATGATAGCCGGTGAGAAGGTGCAGGTTCTTGACAATAATAACGGCGAGCGTTTCGAGACTTATATAATAAAAGGTGAACGCGGTTCGGGCTGTGTTTGTCTGAATGGTGCTGCAGCGCGCAGGGTTCAAGTGGGCGATGTGGTCATTATCATCTCCTATGCCCTGATGGATTTTGAAGAGGCCAAGACATTCAAGCCCACAGTGGTCTTCCCACAAGAAGGAAACAAGATATAACAATAAAGCCGCTCATTGCTGGGCGGCTTTATTGTTGACATATAGATGCGGTTTACTCAATCACAACCAGTGCGTCGTCTTCCATCACGCTCTGTCCGGGCTGAACACAGATGGCAGTTACCTTACCGTCCTTCTCTGCCTCGATATTGTTGGCCATCTTCATAGCCTCCAATACCAGCAGCGTGTCACCAGCCTTCACCTCGTCGCCGACAGCCACCTCGATAGAGGTGATGACGCCGGGAAGCGGAGCCTTTACGGCATTGTTGGTATTGACGTTAGCAGAAGCACCTTCTGAAGGCTCGGCAGCTGCTGCAGCCTGTGCTGCAGGACGTACCACCACTTTCTTCTCCTCTTCGGGCTCCGGCTCCATCTCTACTTTGTACTCTTCACCATTGACGGTGACGGTCACTTCGTTCTCTACGATATCCCCAATGGCTACTTCATACTTGTTGCCATTGATGGTGTACTTATATTCTTTCTTCATGCTCAGTCTGTTTTAAGGATGTTCTGTCATAGTGAGCGCATAGCCGTTCCACTGAGTCTGCTTCTCGGCGATCGTAATGATGCCGGGCTCCTTGTCGTGTACGTTATTGCCCTTGAACTCGTAAAGTGCCATAGCAATGGCGGCATAAACTTCGTTCTTCATACCTGTAAACTCTAAACTTTAATCTCTAAACTCTAAACTTTACATAGGAATGTTACCATGCTTCTTAGCGGGCAGAGCATCACGCTTGGTAGCGAGCTGTGCCAGAGCACGACAGATGCGGAAACGCGTGTTACGCGGCTCAATCACATCGTCAATGTAGCCATACTTAGCAGCCTGATAAGGATTAGCGAAGAGCTCGTTGTACTCCTCTTCCTTCTCAGCGATGAAGGCCTTCACGTCCTCACCGGCTTCCTTCTTGGCCTTAGCTTCCTTAGCATAGAGCACGGCAGCAGCACCGCTGGCACCCATCACGGCAATCTCAGCAGAGGGCCATGCGTAGTTCAGGTCGGTGTGCAGCTGCTTAGAACCCATCACGATGTGAGAACCACCGTATGACTTGCGCAGGGTGACGGTAATCTTGGGAACAGTAGCCTCGCCGTAAGCGTAGAGCAGCTGAGCTCCGTGCAGAATGACGGCATTGTACTCCTGACCGGTACCGGGCAAGAATCCGGGAACGTCGACGAGCGACACGATAGGAATATTGAATGCGTCGCAGAAACGTACGAAGCGGGCACCCTTACGAGAAGCGTTCACGTCGAGCACACCAGCATAGCAAGAAGGCTGATTGGCAACGATACCTACGCTCTGACCATTGAAGCGGGCGAAGCCGACAATGATGTTCTTGGCGAACTTAGGCTGTACCTCGAAGAACTCGTTATCGTCGGTGATAGCCGAGATGACTTTGTACATATCGTAAGCCTCGTTGGGGTTCTCGGGGATAATCTCGTTCAGCGAATCCTCCAGACGGTCGATGGGGTCGGTACACTTCTTGCGAGGAGCCAGCTCCATGTTGTTGGAAGGAATGTAGCTCAGCAGCGTCTTCAGCATCTCTACAGCCTCTTCCTCCGTCTTAGCAGTGAAGTGGGTCACACCCGATTTCGAAGCGTGTACAGAGGCGCCACCGAGGTGCTCCTGGTCGATATCCTCGCCAGTAACGGTCTTCACCACCTTCGGACCCGTCAGGAACATGTACGATGTTCCTTCCATCATCAGCGTGAAGTCGGTGAGGGCAGGGGAGTATACGGCACCACCGGCGCAAGGACCGAAGATACCACTGATCTGAGGAATCACACCAGATGCCAGGATGTTACGCTCGAAAATCTCAGCATAACCAGCCAGTGCGTTGATACCTTCCTGAATACGTGCACCACCCGAGTCGTTGATACCAATCACGGGGGCACCCATCTTCATGGCCATATCCATCACCTTACAGATCTTCTGCGACATGGTCTCAGAAAGAGAACCAGCATGTACGGTGAAGTCCTGTGCAAAGATGAATACAAGACGACCTTCGATGGTACCAGAACCTGCTACGACGCCGTCGCCCAAGAACTGCTTCTTCTCCATACCGAAGTTGTGGCAACGGTGTTCCTTGAACATGTCATACTCTTCGAAAGAGCCTTTGTCGAGCAGCATCTCAATGCGCTCGCGGGCTGTGTATTTACCCTTTTCGTGCTGCTTCTGTATGGCTTTCTCGCCACCACCGAGACGAGCTTGTTCGCGCTTCTCGATGAGTTGTTTGATCTTTTCTAATTGCTTGCTCATTTTTACTATTTCGTTATTACGTTATTTCGATATTACGATTTACTCGGGGTGCTCGCAGAGCTCCGTGAGTATTCCACAAGTTGACTTCGGATGCAGGAAGGCAATGTTCAGACCTTCAGCGCCCTTACGAGGCTTCTCGTCAATGAGGCGTACGCCCTTCTCGCTGACCTCAGCCAGTCCTTTGGCTACACCATCCTCCACACAGAAGGCAACATGGTGAACGCCCTTGTTACCCTTGTCGAGCCATTTCTGAATGGTGCTCTCGGGTGATGTGGGCTCCAGCAGCTCCAACTTAACCTCACCGCAGCGCAGGAAGGCGGTCTTCACCTTCTGGTCTTCTACTACTTCTGTAGCATAACACTCCAAGCCCAGCACGTCAGTGAAATACGGCAGGCTCTCCTCAATACTCTGGACAGCAATGCCCAGATGCTCAATGTGGGAAATCTTCATATTGTTACTTTTTAAGTGAGTATATAATTAATAATGTGCAAAGATACATAATTCTTTGCACATTATCAACAAAAACCCGAAATATTTAGTATTTCTTATCAAATAACTATTTGAAGAGGTTCTCAATAGGATAAACCGTATTTGGAGTGATGTCTTCGTACCAGTCGGAATACTCCTTCACATTTTGCGCCCAATTCAGGAACTTCTTGTAGGCATCGACGATACTCTCTCTCTCTTTCGGATATTCGAAGTCATAGGGCATAATGATTGCCAACGGGGCTTCGCCGGTTCTTGGCACAGTTACAGGTATACCAGTTGTTTGGTTGTCAATGTAAATCTTTGCGAGGAACTGTGGGATAGTTAATCCATCTGCTATCTTATAAATGCCCGTACGAGTTTGCTTTTTGGGATATCCATCCATCGTATTAACAAAACGCTCGTAACCTGTTTTAGAAGCGACACCAAAAACTTTATGAACTTCCTTATTGTTGAGTTCAAAGCCTCCATCTTCAATTAATGTTCCTTCAATACCTCGAATGACTACGTCGTCAGTACCGCCGGCAGCAACAAGAGTGAGTTCTACACAGCTGGGATCGTCTGCATAGCGTGTACAACGAAGCACGACGTCGTTCATGTCATAGTCGGCAGAAGTAGAACGGTCTTCGAACATTAGAGTGTATGTAGCATATTGTATCTCACTCTCCTCATAGAGATAGTTGGTCACAACGCCTTGTCCGCCTTCGTCATTGCCGTTAGGATCAGATTCGTACGTATCGGTATCGTAGCCACCCATCTCGAGGATAACGTCACTGTATTGGGCATCAGCACCTTCCTCAAAAGTGAGATAGGTCTTGCCGTTGGCAGTAAATGTAGCCATACGAGGATCATTGACTGCCATGCCGAATTTATCTACAGCAGTTTTAAATTGCCCCCAGGTGTTGATTTCTCTGTTCAGTTCACCATATCCGTACAAGCAACCTTGTTTGTTACTGTCAATATTGCCTGTTCTTTCACCACCATCTTTCCTAATCATAAAGCCGATTTTATAGCCCTCAGGAATGATAGCCGACGGTGTTGCGCTTGGTGGGGCAATACTTCCTGCGGGGAAGTAATCAAGAGACAATTCAAAATCAGTAATAGCTGATGCTGATCCAGAATAAGAATATTCCTCGAAAGTCCATTCTCTATACTGATTCTTCGTTGATCCACCGATTCCAAGCCTTGTACCTGCATCTGATTTCAGATTATTCTTCTTATCAAATGAGTAAATATATACTTTGGTTCTACTATCTGTCGGATTTTTGTCGCCGTCAGATATATAGAAATTATATATTTTCAAAGATGACTCGTTGATGTCCTTTATCTCAGGGCGTCCATTATTACACCAAAGGAATTTCTTTGATCCAACGTTGTAGAACATAAAGGTGCCATTTGCTGAATTTTCAAAAATCTGCCAGAGCTGCTCCTCGATGTTTTCGGTATAGGCATCCTTCAAGTCGTGGTCTTTGTCACCATTAGTGATATAACGGGTTTTATTATCAGAATAGTTGTATATGCGATAGAATTTTCCATCGGTAGTATAGCCATACGTACTTAGTGTAGATGGCTGTGGTGTGAACTCTGAAGCATTACCATAGAAGGGTAGGATATACTCGTGCAGTCTGCAGAAGTTCGTATCTGGTTGATCTACTGCGACATGTGTAGCATCACTGAATGCTTGTCTCTCTTCATTCAGGTCGATAGCCTTGAACTTGGGTAGCGTCTTGATATAGTCTGCCTCTGAAGTTCCTGCGGGAATGTCTTCTGTTCTGAAGTAATAGTAATAAATGTCGCACCAATGGGCTTCAGTAGAAGCCAACTGAACAGGACGCAGTGTGATAGGTGCGTCACCAGTACTCTCCATATGGTTACCATAAAGCTGAACGGCGCTAGTCTCATTGATTAATTGAAGATTGTTTTTGGGTTTCTTATCGACATATCGACCGAGCGACGCATTGAATATATCTGTAAGAGTTGCTGCTTCACTTTCGGATAAATCTTTTGCGTCTCTATAGAAAGTAGCATTGGACAGAGTCCAACCATTGGAACTTGCTGAGCCGGTAGCCCACCACAATCGGTCGTTTTCCCATCCTTTGTTTTGCCAGCTTTTGTGATTATCTAAAGTATGCTGGGCATTGTACGATCTGAATGATTCGTCAAAATCAAGACTGACTCCTGATAAGTCGGGCAGGTTGGATGCTGCTCTGCGGGCAGCACGGGTGGTGCCGTTCTTGAAGCTGACATTGGTCTCGCCGATGTCAAAACCCTTGATGTGGTAATGTCCCTTGCTGTCGACACAGGCTGCTATCAGGCGATTGTAGCTGTTCAGTACGTCATAATCCAGCGTGACGGTCTGGCCCTTTTGGACTTGGGCTTCAGCCACCACTCGGGCATTGGGATTCATAAAGGGTGACTCAGTCAAGATCTGCACACGGGTAATCTCCTTCAGGCTGGCATCAGCCGTGATAGTGACCGTACCCGATACAGACGAACTCCAAGTCTGATTGGGATCTATATCGCCAAAAACCTTCTCTGCATTTTGACGAATCGCTTCTTGGCGCGCCTCATCAAAATCAAATCTGTTGCAACTTGTAAACATAGACATTCCAACGAGCGTTGCAATGAATAGGATCTTCTTCTTCATATTTGCTTTTTTAGTTTAGTACTAAATGTTCTGATATATCGTTTGCAAAGGTACATACTTTTCTTGTACTTTTAGTACAAACGGGATGAAAATATTGATAACTTTTTAGAAATTAACAATATTTAACCACAAAAAGCATCAAATCAGAATTCGATGGTCACTTTTCCGTTGATTTGTCTGCCAGTCAGATAGTTAGGAACTGCATACTGCTGGTTAGTAACATCAGTCACCCAATAGTAGCTGTTGACGTTGCTGATGCCGAAAATATTAAGGCCGTCAAGACCGAGCCAGATATGCGGTTTTCTGAACGTTGACTTCTCGCCCGGCTGGCCAACCAGCAGGTAGCTCAGTCCGATGTCGGCACGTTTGTAGGCTGGTGCCCGGAACTGCTGATACTCCAGTCCCCGGTGGGGTGCGCCGAAGGGCAGACCGTCGGCAAAGGCCAATTTCAGCGTCATTTTCCATCGCTCGGTTCCGGGGAAGTAGTCTGTGAAGTGGAAATTGATTCCCCAGCGCTGGTCGGTGGGCATGGGCACGCTGATGCCGTTAATCTTCTGACGCGTCGACATGACGCTGAATGTCAGCCACGAGTCGGTACCGGGCACAAATTCACCATATAGCTTCAGGTCGAGTCCGATGGCATGTCCTTTGGCGATGTTCTCACCATAGTAGACCACCTTCATGTTCTGGACGTTATACGGAATGAGGTTGTCCATCAGCTTGAAGTACGCTTCCGCCGAGAAACGGAACGGGCGGTCGGCCATTCGGAACTTGTAGTCGAAGGCTCCGACGACCTGGATACTTTGCTGACTCTTGATCTTCTCGTTCAGTCGGACAATCGTCTGTCCGTTAACGGTACTCGTATCGCGAAACTCTTTGTAGAACGGTGCCTGATAGTACAGTCCAGCAGCCAGTCGGAAGGTGACATTCTGATTCCACGAAGGTATCAGCGCCAACGAAGCACGAGGCGACACGATGGTCTCTTTGTTCCAGCTCCAATTGGCCAGACGGATACCGTAGTTCAGCGTCCACAGCGTGGGCTGCTTCTCTTCGTCGCCACTCGTCTGCCAGCGGTAAGTGTCTTGGATATATGCCTCTATGCGACGCGAAGAAATGTCGTTTTTCGAGCGCAGCGAATAGATCAGATCCAGTCGGTCGGCACTATGGGGAATGGAATAGCCGCTGGAGTCGCGCATCTCGTACTCTCGGGCGTTCTCCTCTATCTTCTCCCATTTCATGGTCACACCCGTCTCCCAGTCGTGCTTGGCGGTCTTGTGGTTCAGCATCAGCTTGACGCTTGCCACGTTGGCTGTCAGGTAGTTACGGGCATGTTCCATATAGGTTCCGACACCCAACTGCTCCTGCGTTTGAGCATCGTCCAGCCAATACTGTCCCAGAATGTCGTAGGTCTCCTGTTCCTTCGTGTGGAAGGCCGATCCCAACAGACTAACCCTCGTGTTTTTAGAGAAATGCCGTTGCAGTCGCAGCGTACCGAACAAGGTGCGGAAAATATCCTTCTCCTGACCGTCGAAATAGACCTTGAACGATTTCACGTTCTGCATTGTTCCGAAGGACGTTTCACGGTCAGAAGGACTGAAATTATAGTGGTTTTCCGAAATGTTGCCGATGAAGTCGACGCTCCACCGTTCGTTGGGCTGATAGGTAATGTATGTCTGATAGTCCAGGAAGTTCGGCTTGTATTCTCCCTTGGTCTCCAGCGAGCCCAGCAGGTAGCGGTTCGTTTTATAGCGAACACCATGACTCATCGAGAATTTCTTGTTGCCATAGCCGACAAATACCGAGCCGCCGAGCAGCGAAGCCTGCACGTTACCTTCCCAGTGCGTGGGTTTACGGTATTGGATGTCGAGTGCACTGGACATCTTGTCGCCGTATTTAGCCTCGAAACCACCCGACGAGAAGGAAATCTTCTCGACCATGTCGGAGTTGATGACCGACAGGCCCTCCTGTTGTCCGCTACGGATGAGCAGCGGGCGATAGACCTCCACATTATTAATATATACAGAGTTCTCGTCGAACGAACCGCCACGAACGTTATACTGGCTGCTCAGCTCGTTATGACTGCTCACGCCGGCCTGCTGTTGCACCAGTTCCTCGACGGCATTGCCGCTGGTCGATGGTGTCACCCGCAAGTCCTTGGTGTCCAGCTCAGCTGTCGCGGTGGTCTGTCGGCGACGTTCGGTAATCACCACCTCGTCCAACTCTTTCATCGGATGCAGGGTGATGAGCAGCTTCTGGTTGCCTTTCGGCTTGCGCAGCACGCGGGTTCTCGTCTGGTAACCCACCATCGAGAACTTCACCACCACCGAGTCGGCCGTATGTAATTTCAGCGAGAATTCACCATTCAGGTTCGCCATCGTCACTGCGCCCTGATCCAGACACGATATGGTGGCCAGCTCAATGGCATTACCCTCTTCGTCGGAAACTTTTCCGCTGAGGGTAAACTGCTGTGCTGCTGCCGTCAGAACCGACAGCAGGAACAACACTGACAATATGCTTTTTTTGAAGTCCATCGTTATTATAACGACAAAAAACGCTTCTTATTGCATATTCTTTGAATTAGATGGCTTCTTTTTGCGATGATGGTGCTGATTATTGCGTCCTTTGCCATTTTCTCTGCCCTTGCCGTTGCGACTTTTTCCGCCGCGTCCCCTCGACGATTTGCGGGGGGCTGCGGTCTTGTATTCCGGTCCTTCGCCAAGTCCCTCGGGGAGGGGATTCTTCTGAATATCCCGTTCCAGGAACCGCTCAATATCGCCGAAATACCGCATGTCGCTGTCGGAAACAAGGGTGATGGCCACACCGTCGCGCTGGGCACGAGCCGTACGGCCGATGCGGTGCACATAGTCTTCTGCATCACGCGGCACATCGTAGTTGATGACACACAGAATGTCGTCAATGTCGATACCTCGTGCCACAATATCGGTGGCTACCAGCACGCTCACTTGTCCAGCCTTGAAGCGATACATCACGTCGTCGCGCTCGGCCTGCGACAGGTCAGAATGCATGGCGGCACAGTTGATTTTCATGTGCTTCAGTTCGCGGGTGATGTCCTTTACCTTGTCTTTCTTGCCCGAGAAGATGATGACGCGTTCCAGTTCGCCGGCCTTGAACAGCGAGCGGATGATGCCCAGTTTCTGCGGCTCGTAGCACACGTAGGCCGACTGCTGAATCTTCTCAGCGGGTTTCGAAACGGCAATTTTCACCTCCACAGGGTCGGTGAGCAGCGTATGTGCCAGCTGCTGGATCTTTTGCGGCATCGTGGCCGAGAACATGACGGTCTGATGCTTCTTGGGCAACAGCTTGGCTATCGACAGAATGTCGTCCGAGAAACCCATGTCGAGCATGCGGTCGGCTTCGTCGAGCACAAAGAAACTCACCCGGCTCAAGTCCAGATGTCCCATACGGATGTGTGAGAGCAGTCGTCCGGGAGTCGCGATAATGACGTCGGCACCCATCTTTAGCCCCTTAGTCTCTACGTCGAAGCGGCTGCCGTCATTACCTCCGTAGACGGCCACACTGCTGACGCCGTCCAGGTAGTAGCCGAAACCCTGCATGGCCTGATCGATTTGCTGTGCCAGTTCGCGGGTCGGAGCCATCACAATACAGTTGACGGCATCCTTCGGGAAGCCCCCGTCGTCGAGCATGCTCAGTATCGGCAGCAGATAGGCGGCGGTCTTTCCCGTTCCCGTCTGTGCGATACCAATGAGGTCGCGCTCGTCTAGAATCTCTGGAATGCACTTTTCCTGAATGGGAGTCATCTCCTCGAAGTGCATGTCGTAGAGCGCATCCAGTATGTTATCGTTTAAATATGTTTCTTCAAATGTCACAGTTAACTCTTAATTCTTAATTCTTAACTCTTAACTCTAATTTGGTGCTTGCCTATAGCAGAAGTAGGCGATAAAAGCATAGAGAATATTTGGAATCCATGCTGCCAGCATCGGCGGTGTGCCTGCATTGATGGCAAACGTGGCACTGATGGTCTGCAGCAGGATATAGGCAAACGACAGTCCCAGACCGATACCCAGATAGAGTCCCATGCCGCCCTTTCGTTTGCGCGACGACAGCGAGACACCGATAATGGTCAGAATGAACGATGCGAACGACGATGCTATTCGCTTGTGGTATTCCACCTCATACTGCACGACATTCGACGAGCCGCGCTCCTGCTGTTTCGAGATGTAACGTTTCAGTTCCGGCGAGGTGAACGTCTCCTGCTGTCCCCTCGAGAATACCAGGTCCATGGGTTCCATCTGGATCAGCGTGTCTATCTCGTTGCCGCTTTTAATCTGTTCGCGCATACCTTTCAGCGTGCGAATCTTGTAGTTGCGGGCCTTCCAATGGTAGCGCTCTTCGGCGATGGTGTCGTACTGAATGACGCTGGCATTCATCTGACTGACCATCTTCTTGTTCTCGAACTTATACAGCGCGAAACCGTAGCCCGTCTTGCGGATATCGTCGTATTGCGACAGATAGGCCACCACGCCTTTGTCGACCATCAGCTGGATGTTCGACGCCGACGTGTTCTTTTTGTTGTTCTTGTAGAGCGACTCGAAATCGTGACGCACCACCGTTCCTCGGGGAATGATGTAGGCGCCCAGGAAGAAGTTCAGCGTGGCGATGAGTGCTGCCGAGATGAGGTAGGGACGCAGCAGTCGCTTGAAACTCATGCCGCAGGCCAGCATGGCGATGATCTCTGAGTTTCCCGCCAGTTTCGACGTAAAGAAGATGACGGCAATGAAGACGAACAGCGGTGAGAACAGATTGGCGAAGTAGGGCACGAAATTGGCGTAATAGTCAAAGACTATGGCGCGCAGTGGTGCGTGGTAGTTGGTGAATTTCGCTAGGTTCTCGTTGACGTCAAAGACAATGGATATCGAGATGATCAGCAGAATGGAGTAGATATACGTTCCGATGAACTTCTTGATGATATACCAGTCCATGCGCTTCAGGAAACGGAACACGTTCAGCTTCTTCATCCACGCCAGCTTGCGCCAGGGGATTTTCCGCCACAGTCGGACCACCTTCTGCCACAGCAGGTACAGCTTCCGTTGCCAGAGTCCCCAATCCTGTTTCTTGATCTTCATCTTCTGCGTCCTAAATTGTCAATAACTGAACGTTTCCACTGCGTAAAATCGCCCAGCTCGATGTGTTGGCGGGCGTCGGTGACCAGTCGCAGGTAGAATGCCAGATTGTGTATCGAGGCAATCTGCAGCGCCAGCAGTTCCTGGGCTTTGAACAGGTGGTGCAGATACGCCTTGGAGTGTATGCGGTCGATGTCGCAGCCGTCGGGGGCGATGGGCGAGAAATCGTCCTCCCATTTCTTGTTCCTCATATTCATCGTTCCCTCGTAAGTGAACAGCATGGCGTTGCGACCGTTGCGAGTGGGCATCACGCAGTCGAACATGTCGACGCCGCGTTCTATGGCTTCGAGGATGTTCTGCGGCGTACCGACACCCATCAGGTAGCGGGGACGGTCCTTGGGCAGGATGTCGTTCACCACCTCAATCATTTCGTACATCACCTCTGTAGGCTCGCCGACGGCCAGTCCGCCAATCGAGGCACCACCGCCGTCATTTAGCTTGCCCAGCGTGTCGACGACGTGCTTGGCAGCATCCTGACGCAGGTCCTTATATGTACAACCCTGCACGATGGGGAACAGCGTCTGGTTATGACCGTACAACGGCTCAGTTTCGTTGAAGCGCTTCACGCAGCGTTCCAGCCAGCGCTGGGTTAGTCTGAGCGAGTTCTTTGCATACTGGTAGTCGCTTTGTCCCGGGGGGCACTCGTCGAAGGCCATCATGATGTCGGCACCAATCACGCGCTCGGTGTCCATCACGTTCTCGGGGGTGAAGACATGCTTCGAACCGTCGATGTGACTGCGGAATTCGCAACCCTCCTCCTTCAACTTACGGATGCCCGTCAAGGAAAAAACCTGAAAACCGCCGGAGTCCGTCAGGATGGGCCGGTCCCAGGTGTTAAACTTGTGCAGACCGCCTGCCTTGCGCAGAATGTCGAGACCCGGACGCAGATACAGATGATAGGTGTTGCCCAGAATAATCTGTGCCTTCACCTGTTCACGCAGTTCCGCAAAGTGCACGCCCTTCACCGAGCCCACCGTGCCTACCGGCATGAAGATGGGTGTCTTGATGGGGCCGTGATCGGTCTGAATCAGTCCTGAACGGGCACTGCTATACGGGTCGGTATGCTCTACTTCAAAGGTCATCAGTCTTTCTTCTCGTCTTTCTCTTCGGGGATTTCAAAGTTCAGCGGATGCTCCACGACTTCGTCCGTTAGGGCGAAATTCCATACGTCCTGCACGTTCTCCACATAGTGGAAGCGAACGCCCTTCAGGTACATCTCGGGAATCTCGTTGATGTCCTTCTCGTTCTCCTGACACATGACGATATCGGTAATGCCGGCACGCTTGGCAGCCAGAATCTTCTCCTTGATGCCACCTACGGGCAGCACCTTGCCGCGCAGCGTAATCTCACCGGTCATCGCCGTGTTCTTGCGAACCTTGCGCTGGGTTAGGGCAGAGGCTATCGACGTGGCGATGGTGATACCTGCCGACGGACCGTCCTTCGGCGTAGCACCCTCAGGCACGTGGATGTGGATGTTCCAATGGTCGAAGATGCGGTAGTCGATGCCCAGCACGTCGACGTGGGCCTTGACGTATTCCAGCGCAATGACAGCCGACTCCTTCATCACGTCGCCAAGGTTACCCGTCAGCGTCAGCTTGCCGGCCTTGCCCTTCGACAGCGAGGTCTCGATGAACAGAATCTCACCGCCGACGCTGGTCCATGCCAGTCCGGTCACGACTCCTGCATAGCTGTTGCCCTGATAGATGTCGCGGTAGAAAGGCGGCTTACCCAACAGGTCCTCAATCTCCGTCGGTGTGATCTTCTCGTAGGGCAGATCGCCGCTTTCGGCCTTCTTGAAGGCCATCTTGCGCAGGGCTTTGTTGATCTGCTTCTCCAACTGGCGCACACCGCTCTCACGGGTATACTGCTCGATAATCTTCTCGATGGCAGCCTTGTTGAAGGTCAGACGCTTGTCGTTCAGACCGGTATTCTCCTTTTCCTTCGGCACCAGATGGCGCTTGGCAATCTCGTATTTCTCCTCGGTGATGTAGCCGCTGACCTCGATGATCTCCATACGGTCGAGCAGCGGACGGGGGATGGTGCCCAGATTGTTGGCGGTGGCAATGAACATCACCTTCGACAGGTCGTAGTCTACGTCCAGATAGTTGTCGTGGAAGGCGTTGTTCTGCTCGGGGTCGAGCACTTCCAGCAGGGCTGATGCAGGGTCGCCGTTGTGCGTGTTCTGCGTTACCTTGTCAATCTCGTCGAGAATGAAGACGGGATTCGACGAACCGGCCTTCTGAATGTTCTTGATGATGCGGCCGGGCATGGCGCCGATGTAGGTACGGCGGTGACCGCGAATCTCGGCCTCGTCGTGCAGACCGCCCAGCGACACACGGACATACTTACGCTTCAGAGCGTCGGCAATCGATTTGCCCAGCGAGGTCTTACCGACTCCCGGAGGACCGTACAGACACAGGATGGGCGACTTCAGGTCACCACGCAGCGACAGTACGGCAATATATTCCAGAATGCGCTCCTTGACCTTCTCCATACCGTAGTGGTCGCGGTCCAGAATCTTCTGGGCACGCTTCAGGTCGAGGTCGTCTTTCGTGTACTCACCCCATGGCAGTCCCACCAGCGTCTGCAGGTAGGTCAGCTGCACGTTGAAGTCAGGCGAATTGGGATTCACCTGGTCCAAACGCTCTACTTCCTTGTAGAAGTACTTCTCGATATCTTCGGGCCACTGTTTTTTGCGTGCTTTCTCCAGCAGGTCCTTCTTCTCGGGGGTACTCTCGTTACCCATCTCGGCCTGCAGGTTCTTGATCTGCTGTTGCAGGAAGTAGTTACGCTGCTGCTCGTCGATGTCGTCGCGTGTCTTGTTGCGGATGTCGAGCTTCAGGTTCTGCAGATTGATCTCGCGGTTGATGATACGCATGGTGTTGAACAGGCGCTCCTTCACGGAGTCCATCATCAGCAGCTTTATCTTCTCCTTCGGCGTGAAGGGCATGTTCGAGCAGATGAAGTTCAGCGCCATGATATTGTTGGTCACATTCTTCAGGGCAAACGTGGCCTCGTCGGGAATCTCCTCGGTCATGTTGACATACTGGGTCACCGACTGGCGCAGGTCGTCCATAGCGGTCTGAAACTCTACGTCGCGCTTGTCGGGCTCCTCCTCGGGGATACGGCTGACGTGACCCTCCAGATAGGGGTGATACTTGGTGACATCCTCCAACTTGACACGTCCCAGAGCCTGCACAATGGTCGTGATGTTGCCGTTGGGCAGCGTCAGCGTCTTCAGCACCTTGCCGATGACACCGTAGTCGTAAAGGTCGGAGCGGATGGGCATTTCCACATCCGGGTCACGCTGGGTGAACACACCGATCAGTATGTTGTTTTTCTCAGCCTTGCGGATGAGCGTCATACTGGCCTCGCGGCCGATGAGAATAGGGGATACTACACCGGGAAACAGCACCAGATTACGCACAGCCAGAATGGGCAGCGTATCGGGTATTTCCGTCTCTGTCAGGTCGTGGTAGTCGCCTTCTACGTCAGCAATCATCGAAAACGACCTGTTCTTGTTATCCATGTACATTGTTATATTGTCTATCATATCTTTTTGTGCATTTAAGCCGCAAAGGTACAACTTTTTATTGAAAAACCGCATATGTGATAAGATATTTTAATATCTTTCTTGCAGAATCATGCTTTTTTTCGTACTTTTGCACCCTAAATGACGGCATTTCGATTCAAAAAGTTTGTGATCGAGCAGGAATTATGCGCCATGAAGGTTGGTACCGATGGTGTCCTGCTGGGTGCTTGGGCGACGGGTGGGGCACGTGTACTTGACGTCGGTACAGGCACGGGCATCATGGCTCTGATGCTGGCCCAGCGTTGTCCACAGGCTCGTGTGACGGCTCTCGACATCGACGAGGGTGCCGTGCGCCAGGCCCTTCAGAATGTCGCCCAGTCGCCGTTTGCCGACCGCATCGAGGTGCTGCACGAAAGTGTGCAGGAACATGCTGCGAATGCTGGAAATACCGAAAATGCCGTTTGCTACGACGCCATTGTGAGCAATCCGCCGTTTTTTATCGACTCGCTGCAGGCTCCCGACCGTCAGCGCACGGTGGCTCGTCATGCTGCCACGCTGACCTATGGCCAGCTGATGCAGGCTGCCTGGCGACTGCTCGACGATGGGGGAGAACTGAGTGTGGTGGTGCCGTTCGACTACCGTCAGCGCATGGAGGACGAGGCGACGTTCGTGGGCTTCTTCCCCAGTCGCGTCTGTGCCGTCCGTACGGCGGCTCACAAGCCCGCCAAGCGTTTCCTGCTGGCCTTCCGCAAGCATCCCTGTCCCTGCGAGCGGACGGAAATGACCCTCGGCGATGAGGCGTACACCTTGCTGACGCAGGATTTTTATCTTTATTGATGGAACCCCGTCCTCAGGAATTCATCCCACTGCCCTTGATAGCCGTTGAACACGTTGATATCCACCGGTCCGGTGATGCCGCTGACGCGTCCTTCGGGCGACAGCTGCCAATACACCAGCTTCACGTCGGGCTTGTATTCGCCGTAGCGGGCTATCCACACGTTGTAGTTCTGCTTGATGTCGGCGGCATGCTGCATGTGTTTGTTAATGAACATCTGGTTGACATATAGGATGGGCCGCATGTGAGTGCGCTTTTCCACATACTCCATAAAGGTGCGTATGCGCTGCATCAGCACCTCGTCGCCACCAATGGCACTGATCTGGGCGTCGGTGGGCTCTACGTCGAGCACAGGTGGGAAGTCGCCCTCGCGGAATAGCGTATGGTTCACGAAAAAGGTGGCTTGTGTCAGTGCGGGAGTCTTCAGCGAGAAGAAATGGTAGGCACCGACGTGCAGTCCCTGCTTTTTCGCTTGGGCATAGTCGCTCATGAAGTAGCGGTTGCGAATGGTGGTACCCTCAGTGCTTTTGATGTATACGAACGACACGGGGAAGGTCTGTCCGTCGGTGGGGTGACGATGTCCGAGCGAGGTGATGCGCAGCTGTTTCCAGTTGATGCCGAAGCGCTTGCGACCCTTTTCGTGCTGATGGCGCGAGATGTCGATGCCGTAGATGCGTTCGGCGGTATAGCGCAGCTTCTCGCCCAGAAAACGCCCTTTCTTCCAGATGCCGATGCGTACCGGGTGGTGGGGCGACGATTCGAAACCGAAGCCACTGCGCTGGTCGTCCTCCCAGAATCCTTCGTAGTGTGCACCGTCCAGGGCGTCGTAGGTTCCTTGTCCCCAAGCCTGCAGGTGGCGGTCCATCTGTCCGCGATAGGTGCCCAGTGAGTCGGTGCGAACGGCTTTGACAATGGTGTCGGCGTCATATTCCGCTCGGACGATGCGTCCCATGCTGTCGCGCACGATGACGGGACCGTTGACGCGGCCCACATGGAAGTGTCCTGCCTTCCAGTAGCCGCCGGCTATCCTGACGGCGGGCAACAGGCGGTCCTTGGCGGCTATGCGCACGGTGACGGTTTTCGTGGGCACTCCGGGTTGGTCGACTGTTTGGGCCATGCGGGTCAACAGCGTATGGTACTGTGCAATGAGGTTATAGCCCTCGTCGGTGACGTCGTGGGTACGCATATAGTAGTCCATCTCGCGCAGCTGGTCGGCCAACTGTTGGGAGTCTTTCTGGACACGCTGGTAGACGCGTACTTCTACCTTGTCGGGAATGCGTGGCGGCTGTGTGTTGCAGGCATAGAACAGACCCAGTGCGACTGTGGTGGTCGCGGCGAGCAGCATCAGTGTTTTTCTTCTTCTATCCATGAGTCAAGGAGCTGTCGCGCAATAGAGAGTTTCTCGGGAATGTGGGGCAGGTGGTTGCGGTCGAACCACGCCCCCTTCGAGATTTCCGAACGTTGTAGGTGTATCTTGCCGGAGTCGTAGTCGGCGGTGAATCCTACCATCAGTCCGCAGGGGTAGGGCCAGGGTTGCGAGGCGAAATAGCGCAGGTTGGTGATGTGCAATCCCGTCTCTTCGAGCACTTCGCGGTGTACGGCTTCCTCCAGTGTCTCGCCGGTCTCGACGAAACCTGCCACCAGTCCGTAGTGGTCGTCGCGGAAGTTGTTGGCATGCACCAGCAGCACTTCATCGCTGACGGGGAAACCGTCAGCCGCAGTGATTTTGCGTCGGACGAGTACGATGACGGCAGTGGCCAGCAGGGGCCATATCTCCTTGCCGCAGTGTTCGCACTTCTTCGAGATGGCGGTGTCGAAGTGCATGGGTCCTCCGCAGACGCCGCAGAACTTGGTGTTCTGGTCCCAGTAGAGCAGTTCGTGGCACTTGCCGGCTGCGAGGTAGTCCTCTTGGGACAGCTTGTAGTACGACTGGCGCAGGGGGCACATCTCGTAGCGCTCGGAACCCGTCAGCGGCTGGTCGATGCGGTAGGCTTTGTGGCCGTCGATGTCCATCACCGTCGTCCAGGGCTTCAGCTCGGTGGGTTGTTCAGTGGGTATCTGGTAGGTGTCGCCGACTTTCTCGAGGACGAGGTCCGACTGACAAAACACAAAATATTTCATTTCTTTTTGTAGGGTTGTTAGGTGGGGTAGGGCTGTTAGGGTGTTAGAGACTATTTTCCGAACAGCGCCTTGCGGTCGCGCTCCAGGGCGGGCTTGGCCCATGCGTCGGGCACGAAGCGCCAGTTGTTCAGGGCCCGTGGAGTGATGGTGCCTTCGCGCTCAATCTTCTCGGTCAGATAGTGGCGCTGGTCGCGCTCGCTCATATATTCGATGCGCTGGGGAATGGAGTCCCACGCGATGCCTGCTCCGCGCACCAACAATTCACCGCCGCCATTGCCGCGATAGCTGTTCATGGCCACGCGATACCACGCGTTCTCGTCGAACGGACGGCCGTCGCTGAACTGCAGGATCTGCACTTTCTGTCCGTCGGGCTTGGTGACGTCGACGACATAGTCGATGCCTGCTGCCGAGTCGAAGTTAAACGTGAAGTTCTTGAAACCCTCGCGCTGGTTGTCGCCAGCCACCTTCGGGGCCAGCAGCATGATATGGTCGTCGGGACTCTGCATGGTATTCACCCACTGGTCGTACGACAGCTCCAGGTGCTGGCGGATCTCCTTGCCCGTCATGCGCAGCACATAGATGCCGTTCTCGAAGCGGTAGAGCTTGAACATGTCGCTCATGTACACCGGTCCGGCCTTGATCTCCGAGTTGAAGATTAGCGGGGCAGTGAACGACACGTCGGCCTTGGTATGCTCCAGCTGCAGCTCGTGGATGAGGTCTACGAAGGCTGCCGAACCGAAGAAGGCGTCGCGCGAGTACATCGTCTCGCTGAAGTCGCCAATCTTACGCTCCACAAAAGCCTTGATGGCGTCGGTCTGCGGCTTGAAATGCTGCATGAAGTCCTCGTCGATGGCCTCCTTGGTGACGTCGATGAGCTCGCCCTGCTTCTTGACGATGGTCCAGCCCTTCTTGGTCTTCTGCAGCGTGATGGTGGCCTGTCCCACCTTCTTGGCATTCGCCGCAGGGTTCAGGCACAGCGTGCCGTTGACGGTCTGGTTGAACTCGCGGTGGTCGTGACCGAACAGCAGGATGTCCATGCCGTCAATCTGTTCTGCCACCATCTGGGCGACGTCCTCGTGGTAGTCGGGGGTAACGATACCGCCCTCCCAACCGCTGTGGTAGAGTCCGATGACGACGTCGGCCTTCTCCTGTTCACGCAGGATTTTCACCCAGCGGCGTGTCGACTCGAGGATTTCCTCGAAGCGCATGCCCGACCACAGGTTCTGATGCAGCCAGTTGGGGATGGCCGGTGTCAGCATGCCGAGCACGGCAATGCGCACGCCCTCGCGTTCCATCATCAGATAGGGCTCCACGTAGGGCTTCTGCGACTTCAGGTCGATGATGTTGGCACCGAGGACGGGGCAGTCCAGCTCCTTGATCCATTTGTCGTACACTTTGTGGCCCACCTCCACGTCGTGGTTGCCGAAGGCTTCGGCGTCGTATTTCATGTAGTTCAGTACCTCGGCGGCGATGTTGGGCTTGTCGGTGGCCACGAAGTTGGTGTAGTAGCAGGTGGGCTGGCCCTGCAGGATGTCGCCGTTGTCGAGGAGTATCAGCCGGTCGCCCATCTCCTGGCGCTGGCGCTTGACGTAACTGCTCACGCGGGCCATCGTGCCAGTCATAGAACGGCGCTCGGTGAAGTCATAAGGAAAGAATGCACCATGGACGTCGGTGGTCTCCATGATGCGCAGCGTGACGCTCTTCGGCGACTTGGCCATCAGGGTGGTCATGCACATTAAACCTATTAATATTACGATAAACTTTTTCATACCGCAAAGGTACAAATTATATTTGTAACTACCAAATTTTTTTAGCGAAATTCTCCAAGTAATTTTTGTTTTTATGGTGGAAGACAATATGCAAGTGAGGTGTGCGTTTTGGATACAGAATACAGAATACAGAATACAGTTTTCTCAGCGAGCAATAAAAGGGTGAGTTAATAATTTACTATATATAATATATATATTATATATATAGTAATATATTTTTTTTACTATTTTTTTGGGGTAGGTGGTACCTGGTCTCTAAAAAAACTGTATTCTGTATTCTGTATCCAAATGACATGGTGGTTTGTTTGTGTTGTAAAATATTTTCCTTATTTTTGGTTCTGTCTTTTGTAAGTTCGTTTTGTGGTTTTAGTGGTTCTCTTTTCAATGATTTGTCTCTCAAAACTGCGTGTTTTAGTCTACTACCGGTAGATGGGCGGTTTACTTCCCAACGACCGCCTATTTAGTTCCTTTGGGTTGCGCGTTTAAAGGAAGCGGATTTTGGGGCTAATTAGGGTAAATAAACGATGTGCGGAAATATAAAAATATTTCCGTAAATATTGTAATATTATTTCAAAATAGTATTTACTGATTCTTAAGGAATTCCTCGGCGCGTTGGAGGTCTTCGGGGGTGTCGATGCCCACCGTTTCGACGTCGGTGAGGCCCACGCGGATGCGGTATCCGTTCTCCAACCAGCGTAATTGTTCCAGACTTTCGGCAATTTCGAGGGGTGATTGGGGCAGTTTTGTGACTTCGCGGAGTACTTCGCGACGATAAGCATAGAGGCCCAAATGTTTCAAAAACGGATATTTTTCGAGCCAGACGGCCTGTTCCTGACCGCGAACGAAGGGGATGATGGAGCGACTGAAATAGAGTGCAAAACCCTGCAGGTCGGTGACGATTTTCGGTGAGTTAGGGTTCAGCGCAGCGTCGATACTTTCGAAACGCTTGCCAAGCGTACCTATCTGAGTCTCAGTATGTTCAAACAGTTGCATTAGAGTTTCTATTTGCGATCGCTGAATGAACGGCTCGTCGCCTTGAACGTTGATGATGACATCGGCGTCGGTGCCGATTTTTTCGGCGGCTTCCTCGATGCGGTCGGTACCACTTTTATGATCGGCACGCGTCATTACCGCACGACCGCCAAAGGCCTCGACGGCATGGAAAATGCGTGCGTCGTCGGTAGCCACATAGGCCTCCTCGAGCACAGAAGAGGCCTGTTCGTACACTCGCTGGATGACCGTTTTGCCGCCCAAAACGGCCAGCGGTTTGCCGGGAAAGCGCGTCGATGCATAGCGCGCAGGGATAATACCAATAAACTTCATGTCGCAGATAAATACTTAAAACGCTGGCAAAATTACAAAATAAAAATAAAAAAACGGATAAGATTCCATAAAATATTTGGCGGTCTCGAAAAATTTACGTACCTTTGTAAAGTTTTTAATGGTTACGCAACAGATATGACAAGACTAAGATATATCATCATCACGATAATGACTACGTGCGCAGTGACGGTCTCTGCGCAGCGCATCACGCTGGGTTCCTACAAGATGAAGGACGGCGGCAGCTATCAGGGCGAGATGCAGGCCGGCAAGCCTCACGGCAAGGGCCGTACTGCCTGGAAGGACGGCGACGTTTTCGAGGGTGAATACGTCAAGGGCAAGCGTCAGGGCTTCGGTACCTATACCTTCGCCGACGGCGAGAAATACGAGGGTGAATGGATGCAGGACCACCAGCACGGAAAAGGTACGTACTACTATTCCAATAATAATAGGTATGACGGTCTGTGGTACCGCGACGACCGCGAAGGTCACGGGGTGATGTACTACTTCAACGGCGACAAGTACGACGGCAACTGGAAGGCCGACATGCGTCACGGTCAGGGTCGCTACACGTTCAAGGCCGGTGCCTTCTATGACGGCGAATGGCGTCAGGACAAGAAAAGTGGGCGAGGACGCTTCGACTGGGGCGACGGTTCGGTGTATGACGGTCAGTGGCTGAACGACCACCAGAACGGCAAGGGTACCTACCAGTATGCCAACGGCGACGTCTATGTCGGTCAGTTTGTCAACGACATCCAGCACGGCAAGGGCATCTACCGCTTCCAGAATGGCGACACCTACGAGGGCGACTATGTCGAGGGTTCGCGCACCGGTCAGGGCGTGTTCCGCTATGCCAACGGCGACAAGTATACCGGTCAGTTCCTGAATGGCGACAAGTCGGGTCAGGGTATGCTCGTCTGGAAACACGGCGACACCTATCAGGGCGACTGGAAACAGGACAAGCCCAACGGTCGCGGCAAACTGACCACCAAGCAGGGCGACGTCTTCGAAGGCCAGTTCAAGGACGGCAAGATACACGGCGAGGGCATTGCCCGCTATGCCGACGGCTCGAAGTTCAAAGGTCACTTCAAACAGGGCAAGCGCAACGGTCCGGCCATCGAGGAGAGCAAGGAGGGCAAGCGCTTCGAGGGTACCTATGTCGACGACAAGCGCGACGGTGACTTCATCGAGAAAGACCGCAACGGCAACATCACCGCACGGGGCAAATACGTTCGCGGACGCCGACAGGAAGAAAGATAAAACAAGTGTTCAACTACTTAAAAATAAGACAATTATGATTATCGACAAGATTGAGAACCTGAAGAATTACGCCTCGGTGAACCCCCTGTTCCCGAAGGTAGTGGAGTTTATCGAGCAGAACGACCTCGACAAGTTAGAACCCGGAAAACACGAGATTGTGGGCAAGGACCTCTTTGTCAACATCCAGATGGCCAAGGGCCGTTCGCCCGAGGAGGCCGTCATCGAGACGCACGACAAGATGATTGACATCCAGATTCCCCTGTCGGCCGAGGAGACGTTCGGCTATACGCAGCGCGACCTGCTGCCCAAGGCGGAGTACAATGCCGAGAAGGACATCACGAAGATTCCCGACCTGGCTGCCGACAGCTACGTGACCTGCCAGCCCGGCATGATGGCCATCTTCTTCCCACAGGACGGTCACGCCCCCTGCATCGCCGGCGTCCCCGAAATCAAAAAAGCCATCTTCAAAGTAAAGGCCTAACCCTAATTTCCCTAACATCCCTATATTACTATGGCAACAACAAAGAAAACAACGACGGCAAAGCCCGCCGCAAAGAAGACAACAACGGCGAAGAAGGCCGCTCCGAAGAAGGTCAAGAAGGTAGAAGAGCCCCAGCATATTGGCTTGGTAAGAGACGATGGCTGGCTGGAGCCCTTTGAGCAGGCTATTCGCGGACGTCACGATCACGCCCTGTGGAAGATTGGTCAGCTGACGAAGAACGGCAAGCAGAAACTGTCGCAGTTTGCCAGCGGTCACCTCTATTTCGGTCTGCACAAGCTCGCCAAGGGCTGGGTGTTCCGCGAGTGGGCGCCCAATGCCACCGAGATCTATCTGATTGGCGACTTCAACAACTGGCAGGAGTCCGACAAGTACAAGTGCAAGCGCATTGAAGGTACCGGCAACTGGGAGCTGAAACTCTCGGAAAAGGCCATCAAACACGGCGACCTGTATAAGATGAAGGTGAAGTGGAATGGGGGAGAAGGCGAGCGCATTCCCGCCTGGTGCCGCCGCGTCGTACAGGACGACCAGACGAAGATTTTCTCTGCACAGGTGTGGAACCCCGAGAAACCCTACGTATGGAAGAAAAAGACCTTCAAGCCCGACAAGTCTCCCCTGTTGATCTACGAGTGCCACGTGGGTATGGGACAGGATGCCGAGAAGGTTGGTACCTATAAGGAATTCACGCAGAACGTGCTGCCGCGCGTCAAAAAGGACGGCTATAACGCCATTCAGGTGATGGCCATCCAGGAGCATCCCTATTATGGCTCGTTCGGCTATCACGTCTCCAGCTTCTTCGCTCCCAGCTCGCGCTTCGGAACTCCCGAGGACCTGAAGGAGATGATTGACACCGCCCATAAGCTGGGCATCGCCGTCATTATGGATATCGTACACTCGCACGCTGTAAAGAACGAGGTCGAGGGCTTGGGCAACCTGGCTGGCGATCCCAACCAGTTCTTCTATCCCGGCGACCGCCACGAGCATCCGGCATGGGACAGTCTCTGCTTCGACTACGGAAAGGACGACGTGCTGCACTTCCTGCTGTCGAACTGCAAATACTGGCTCGAGGAGTTCCACTTCGATGGTTTCCGCTTCGACGGTGTGACGTCGATGCTGTACTACTCACACGGACTCGGCGAGGCCTTCGGAGGCTATGGCGACTACTTCAACGGTCACGAGGACGACAACGCCATCTGCTATCTGACATTGGCCAACTGCCTGATCCACGAGGTCAACCCGCAGGCCATCACCATCGCCGAAGAGGTGTCGGGCATGCCCGGACTGGCTGCCAAGTTCGAGGACGGCGGCTACGGCTTCGACTACCGCATGGCCATGAACATTCCCGACTACTGGATCAAGACCATCAAGGAGGTGCGCGACGAGGACATCAACGTATGCTCTATCTTCTGGGAAGTGAAAAACCGTCGTCCCGACGAGAAGACCATCTCGTACTGCGAGTCGCACGACCAGGCGCTGGTGGGCGACAAGACCATCATCTTCCGTCTGATTGACGCCGACATGTACTGGCACTTTGCCAAGAAGGATGTCAACGACCTGGCCCAGCGCGGTATCGCCCTGCACAAGATGATCCGTCTGGTGACTGCCGGAGCCATCAATGGCGGCTACCTGAACTTCATGGGTAATGAGTTCGGACATCCAGAATGGATCGACTTCCCGCGCGAAGGAAACGGCTGGTCGTACAAGTATGCCCGCCGTCAGTGGAACCTCGTCGACAACAAGGACCTGTGCTACCACTGGCTCGGCGATTTCGACCAGAAGATGCTCGAGGTCATCAAGTCACAGAAGAACTTCCAGGATACGCCCGTACAGGAAATCTGGCACGACGACGGCGACCAGGTGCTGTGCTACATGCGTGGCGACCTCGTCTTTGTGTTCAACTTCTCGCCGACACGCTCGTATACCGACTACGGATTCCTCGTGCCTACAGGCTCTTACGAGGTGGTGCTGAACACCGACGCCAAGGAGTTTGGCGGCAACGGGTTCGCCGACGACTCGGTGACACATATCACCAACTACGACCCGCTGTATGTGCAGGACCGTAAAGAGTGGCTCAAACTCTATATTCCCGCCCGTTCGGCTGTCGTGCTGAAGAAACAGTAAGAAGTTAAAGAAGTTGAAGAAGTTAAAGGAGTTAATTTCTTAGCTTATCCCTATAAAACCCACCAAAGCGGTGGGTTTTATGGTATTTTTATACATAATTGCAGACAAAAATGATATTTTTTTTGCAAAATAGTGTCCAATTACAATAAAAATTAGTAATTTTGCACACAAATAGTAAGAATTCTTATTTTTTTATGGTACGTAATATATTCAAAGGACTGGGTATTGCACTGGTCACGCCCTTTAATGCGGACGGGTCAGTGGATTACAAGTCGCTCATCCGATTGGTCGAATATCAGCTCGACAACGGAGCTGATTTCCTCTGCATTCTGGCGACAACGGGTGAGACACCCACACTGACAGCCGACGAGAAACAACGCATCAAGGAACTGATAGTCAATCTGGTTGGCGGACGTGTGCCCATCCTGATGGGATGTGGAGGTAACAACACAGCGGCCATTATCGAAGAGTTGCAGACTCGTGATTTTCAGGGTATCGACGGCATACTGAGCGTATGTCCCTATTACAACAAACCTTCGCAGGAAGGACTCTACCAGCATTTCAAGGCCATTGCCAATGCCACGAAGTTGCCGGTAGTGCTCTATAACGTTCCCGGTCGTACGGGCGTCAACATGACGGCAGCGACGACGGTGCGCCTGGCTACCGACTGCAAGAACATCGTGGCCATCAAGGAAGCGTCGGGTAATCTGGAGCAGGTCGACGAAATCATCAAGAACAAGCCTAGCACCTTCGACGTCATCAGCGGCGACGACGCGCTGACGTTCCCCATGGTGTCGTGCGGAGCAGTAGGTGTCATCAGCGTCATCGGTAACGCCCTGCCCAAGGAGTTCTCGAAGATGATCCGCCTGCAGATGCGTGGCGAGTACGATGCTGCCCGCAAGATTCACCACCGCTTCATCGACCTCTTCTCGCTGCTCTTCGTCGACGGTAATCCCGCCGGTGTGAAGGCGATGCTCAGCGAGATGGGCTATATCGAGAATGTGCTGCGCCTGCCCCTGGTGCCGATGCGTGTCAAGAACGTGCAGCGCATGAGTGAGATTTTAAAGGAGTTAAAGATATAAACCGGAATTCCGGAAAACCGGTATATCGTCTATGGAAGAGTCGAGAGTCATACACGAAATCACCCCGCTGATGGGTAAGGACGCCCTCTATATTGCCGACCGCAGGAAGAAGGAGTTCACTTATCCCATTCACAATCACGAGGTCTTCGAGCTCAATTTCGTGGAGCACGCCTCGGGGGTGCGCCGCATTGTGGGCGACTCCAACGAGGTCATCGGCGACTACGACCTGGTGCTCATCACCAGTCCCGACCTGGAGCACGTCTGGGAACAGAACATATGCACCAGCGACGATATCCGCGAGATTACCATCCAGTTCTATCTGGACATGAGCGACGACGGTTTCCTGTCGCGCAACCCCTTCTACAGCGTGCGCAAGATGCTGAAGGAAGCCCGCAAGGGATTGTCGTTCCCCCTGTCGGCCATCATGCGTGTCTACCAGCAGCTCGACACGCTGAGCTCGGTGAAGGACGGTTTCTATGCCGTCACGCAGTTTATGACCATACTCTACGAACTGTCACGTTGTGAGGGAGCCCGCACATTGGCGACGTCGAGCTATGCAAAGGTCGAGGTGGAGAGCGACTCACGCCGCGTGCTGAAGGTGAAGAACTTCATCTCGAAGAACTATATGGACGAAATCCGACTGAACACGCTGGCCGATATCGCAGGCATGAGTCCGTCGGCATTCAGCCGTTTCTTCAAGCTCCATACGGGGCGCAACCTCAGCGAATACATCATCGAGATGCGACTGGGATATGCCAGCCGAATGCTGGTCGATACGGCCAAGAGCATTGCTGAAATCAGTTTCCAGAGCGGATTCAACAACCTGAGCAACTTCAACCGCATCTTCAAGAAGAAGAAAGGCTGTTCACCCTCAGAGTTCCGCGAGAATTACCATAAAACGAGAATCATAGTCTGAGCAAGCGTATGTTGAGAAGAGTGTTTTTGACCGTAGCCATCTGTCTGTTGGGAAGCATCGTGATGCCTCTCACCACCAGTGCGGCTTCTGAAGAGAAAAAGCTCAACTACATCCAGGAGATTGGAATAGCAAAGAAGAATCATGACTATGAACGTCTGGGTAATCTGATTGTTGGTCGCACAGGCAAGTTCTATAACAACGGGTGGACAGACTCCATTTTGTTGCACGTCCCTGAGGACTTGCAAACGCTGGGTGAGATAGAACAATGGGACCGCTACTACGAGACGTGGACCTACTTGGTTAATACCTTAATATATTATAGTAATAGTAAGAACAAGGCGCTGCGCGAGGTACAGGCGATGTATGACGACGCCAAGAGACGCAACAACGAAAAGGGTATGGGTATTGCCTATTATACGATGGGTAATGTCTATCTGAATATGAACAACCTCGACGAGAGTGCCAATGCCTATAAGAAGGGACTTGAGATCCTGCTGAAGATAAAGCCCCTGCTGAGTGTCGTCTCTGAGCTCTACTCCTATTATGGTGATGTGCTCAACGAGCAGCAGCGTTTCATGGAACTCGACAAATTGACGGTAGGCTGGAAAACATATCTGGAAGAACTGATCAAAGAAAACACTGAGAGTTTCAAACAGGAACAGATTGAAATTCTGTGGTTCCTCTACGATGTGGCCTGCGTGCAGGCTGCGACAGGACTGGGCGACTACCAACGGGCTCAGAAAGTACTCGACGAAGCCTATCAGTACGTCCATTCCGAAGAAGACTATCTGGCTAGTACGTGGCTGACGGTTGCTGCCCAACTGAAACTGAAGCAGGGACGCTTCATGGAAGCCCTGCATCTGAACAACCGACGAATGGATTTGGTGGATCCGACTGAAGATAGGGGAGTATATCTTTCTGTTGCTGCGCAACGGACAGATATTCTGGAGGGTCTGCACCGCTATGAGGAACTGTCGAAACTGTATAAGCGGATGTATTTCCTGAAGGACTCGCTGAACAGTGCCGACACGAAGAGCCAGCTGGCTGAGATGAACTCCATACTGCATGTCGACGAACTGGAACGCGAACAGCAACGGTTAAAGATGGAGCAGGAGCGCCTGAAGATGGAGCAGGAACGTGCCCAGTTCCGCAATATGCTGATTATCGGCGGACTGGTGTTGGTCAGTCTGGTGGTGTTCATCGTGTTCCGCACGATAGCTGCACGGCGTCTGAAGAAAGCCCACGACCAGCTGCAGGCTACTCACGAGGAACTGCTGACGGCCTACGACCAGCTGGAGGAGACGACGGCAGCGAAGGAGCGTATCGAGAGCGACCTGCGTATCGCCCGAAACATTCAGATGGGTATGGTGCCGCGCACGTTCCCCAGCCGTCCCGACCTCGACCTCTACGGCTCTATGACGCCGGCGAAGGAGGTCGGTGGCGACCTCTACGGATACTATCTGGCAGAGAGCAGCGAAGAGGGCAAGAGCGATAAGCTGTACTTCTGTCTGGGCGACGTATCGGGCAAGGGCGTACCGGCATCACTGTTTATGGCTCAGGCCACACGACTGTTCTGCACGCTGGCAGCACAGGAGATGATGCCTGCCGAGATTGCTACCCGCATCAACAACGCCCTGTCGGGCGAAGACAACGAGACGGGCATGTTCGTGACGATGTTCCTGGGTCTGCTCGACCTTCAGACGGGACATCTCGACTTCTGTAATGCCGGACATAATCCGCCCGTGCTGTTGCGCGACGGCAAGCCGGAATTCATTGAAATGGTTCCTAACGCCCCTGTGGGTATCATTCCCGAACTCGACTTCGAGGGCGAGGAGATTGCCGACATCACCAACTGTCCGCTGTTTATCTATACCGACGGACTGAACGAGGCCGAGAACCGCGAGAAGGAACAGTTTACCGACGAGCGACTGCTGGAAATCATGGAGCAGGTGCCCTTCGAGAACTGTCAGCAGACCATCGAAATGCTGCGTGAGGAGGTTGAGAAACACCGCGACGGCGCAGAGCCGAACGACGACCTCACCATGCTGTGCGTGAAATTTATCAAAGAAGAGAATAATAGCTAAACTTAAACCATAGGACTATGAGAAAGGAACTAGTACTAAAAAACCAGATGAGCGAGATGGAGCGCGTCAACCAGTTCGTCGATGAAATCAGCGAGGAACTGGGTCTTGACATGGAGCTCCAGATGAATCTCAACCTGGTGATGGAGGAAATGGTCGTCAACGTCATTTCCTATGCGTATCCTGAAGGCAAGACGGCAGAGATAGAACTGCTGGCCGAGTCGGACGGAAAGGAACTTACCTTCGTCCTGACAGATCGTGGCAAGGAATTCGACCCAACCATGAAGGAAAGCGCTGATATGGATGTCAATCCGGCTGAGCGCGACCTGGGTGGTATGGGTATCTTCATTGTCAAGAACATCATGAACGAAGTAACTTATCAGCGTCTGGAGGGCAAGAATTTGCTCACCATGAAGAAAGACATTCAAGGAGAAAAAGATTAAGAGTAATAACAATTAAATAACTAAAAAAATTATGACACAGATTATCAAAGAAGGTGGTAAGACCATCATTAAGACCGGTGAGCGTATTGACACAATGAATGCACCCCAGTTTGAACAAGACATCCAGCCCGCTCTGGCCGACGGTGGCGTTGAGCTCGAGATGGACTGCTCGGATCTCACCTACATGGCTTCTTCTGGTCTGCGCATTATCCAGAAGACCATGCGTACCGTTATGCAGCAGAAGGGTCAGTTTAAGATGACCAACGTAAGCCCCGAAATCTACAAGGTGCTGGCTATGACCGGTTTCACCAAGTTTATGAAGGTGGAGAAGAAGGCTTGATTGCGGCCAAAGGCCTCAATAAAAAACATTAAATAATAAGCCTTATGATTTACGCTATTGTTGTATTAGCCGTCATCGTGCTGGTGCTGGGTTTCGCACTGCATACGCAGAGCAAAAACAACTCCAGACAGGCCGAAGAGCAGCAACGACTGCTGGACGACTACCAGCAACGTGTCAACGAGCAGCAGAAACTGTTGGAAGACTATCGTGCGCTGGAGAAAAATTTTGACAATGTTGGCGAAGGCTACGAGCAGGCTCTGCTGGCTTTCGACAAGATGAACGAGGAGCAGGACAAGGCCCGTGCTGCCAACGAGGCCCTGCAGCAGACGGTCATGAATCTGCAGCAGGCTAACAATCAGTTGCAGGAGGATGCCAAGAAGCAGGCTGAGGTGATGCAGGAGGTGATCAGTGCCCTGCAGGCTTCGGGCGACCAGAAGCTGACGGCTCTGGCTGGAAAGATTTCCGACTTGGACGACCTGAAGGCCGATCAGGCTCCCTTCGAGCGTACCGACAACGTGATGGTGGCTCAGGTGGCCGACGAGGCTGCCCGTCAGGCTGGCGTCGACAAGGTGCAGTACATCAAGTTCGAACAGACCGTCGACCCCGCAGCAGCTGCTACGATGCTGTCGACGAACCTGAAAAAGGCTGTCCGTGCGCTGACGCATCTGATTGACAATGCTCTGAAGTTCACCACCGAGGGTGGGGTAACGCTCGGCGTGAATGTCGATATGGACAAGATGCAGGCCATCTACAGCGTCGAGGATACCGGAACGGGTATCGATGCTGCTGATGCTGAGCGCATCTTCGAGCCGTATGTGAAGCTGAACCAGTTCTTCGACGGACAGGGTGTCGGACTCACCGTAGCCCGTAACATTGCCCGCCGTCTGGGTGGCGACGTGGTACTCGACACCACAAAGGAGACGCCCGGTGCCCGCTTCGTGCTCTCACTGCCCATCTAAATTACACAGCAGAACCGACCCTATTGTGTAATTTTAGTGTTTCCCTTAGGCGGCCCGCTTACAACTTGTAGGCGGGTCGCTTTTTTTATTGATGATTTTTTTCTCATAACCTTTGGTTATGTCCCGGAAACTTCGTAACTTTGCACCGACTTATGCAAATAAGTGAATAATCGACTATAATAACATAATAACTTACATATAAAGTAATATGAAACAGCAAGATTCATATGAGGAAACGAAAAATTCAGCACTTGATAGTGATGAGGTGATGATGGCTAGTGAACCAGCTGTGGCGTATGCTTACACAGAGCCTTCCTCTGCAAGAACGGGAACGTTCCACATTCCTGCGGATTTAGATCCGCATATTGGTCCCTATTCTACGAATGAGATAGAACAGCAGTTGCAAGAAGCTGATGCGACACTAAGAGATAAAAGTAAGTGGTCGTCGTTGAGTGAGATACTTTCCGATTTCAAGCAGGAACATCAATCATGGTTCAGGTAATCTGGCAGGAGAAAGCGCGGAAAAAACTGCAGAAAGCCTTAGAGTTCTCGTATACTGAGTTCGGAAAAAAGACCATGAAGCGTTTTATTCTTGAACTCGAATTGATAGAGAAACGGTTAATCGATTTTCCAGTATCATATCCTCCTGTTCAGCAGTTAATGGATAAGAAACGAAAATATAGAGGCGCAATCGTGATGGATAACTTCTTGATAGTTTACTATTACTCTTATTCTTCAAAGAAAGTTAGGGTTGTTGACTTCTGGGATATGCGAATGAATCCTGTTAAACTTGTGAAAGGAATAAAATAAGATATTGATGAAATAACAATTAAAAACGATATTGCAATATGAGACGAAAAGAAAAATTAATCGATCATGGACTAATAAAGCTTTTCTTATTAGCCCTCGTGATGCTGACACCACTTGTTTCGTGGGCAGAAGATTATCCCATCACGGTTGCCGGTGTACAAGTAACCAGTGACAATGCAGCGAACATTATCGGTGACAACATTACTGCGGGAAAAGTATCATTTGAATATGATGCAGAAAACCATATGGCTACACTGAATTTGGAGGGAGCGACGATTAATGGTGATATTGTTTATTCCGAAGATAGTGAAAGCTCTTTATGGATCAATTTAAATGGAGCTAGTACTGTGAAAAGGATTACTCACACCAGTCAGTCAGAAGCCTACTTTAATGTGAATCGTGCAGAAACTAATACTGTCACACATTCGCTGACTGTGTCTGGAAACGGAACAGATGCAGCCATATCAGGTTTTATTTCAGAATGTATCACTGGAAACGATTTCTACGATATTGAACTCGGATTATACTGGAAGCCCACATACACTGGTGACGTGATAACTTCTTTTCTTATTACAACAAATGTATTCGGAGGTGCAGGAACCGAAAGTTCTCATTATGTTATTTCTACGCCCACTCAATTAGAGGCTTTTGCCACAAAGTTCAATAATAACGAACTAGCATCAGACTGCTACGTAGAACTCGGAGACAATATTGATTGTTCTGGCTTGGAAGGTATTTCGCCAATCGGATTTAATTCTGACCATTGCTTTACAGGAACTTTTGAGGGTAAAAACAAGACTATCAGCAATCTGACGGCCGAAGGTAGCAACTATGTTCCTGCTGGTTTGTTCGGAATGATTGGAGAGGGTGCTGTCATCTCAGATTTAACACTCGACAATTGTACAATATCCGAAGGAGATGAAAGCGGTGCGATTGTTGGCAGTATGTCTGGCGGTACTATTCAGAACTGTACCATTAATGAGTGTGAAGTATCGACTAGGAATGGGCAGAGTATTAATGCAGGTGGTATTGCAGGGTCAATGGCAGGAGGAACGATTAAATATTGTACGGTTCAGGGTTCTTCCATTTCCGCAACCACTGAATATGAATGGGGAGGAGGTTCTACTTTTGCCGGTGGTATTGCCGGAAAACTCCATTATTCCGATGGAGAAAGTATTACTATTGAATTTTGTGAAGTTAGTAATAGTACTGTTACCGCCAATAACACCAATCCAGACGGTATGAGTGCTGGAGGTATCTATGGCGCTTACGAAGGAGAGGGTACAGCTACCATTACCATTTCTAACAATGAGGTTAAGGGTGAAACCGAAATCATCTGCATAGATGGTTGCGTAGATTGCGATATTGATTATTCCAGTGCTGGTGCAATCGGATGCCCATACAACGAAGACAGATTCGAAATAAGCAACAACACCTACGAGTACACCGTAACCACTAAGAGAAAGAAAGGTAACGCTGACTTTATCGTTGGAGAGGGTTATACACCACGCGGAATAGGAGGATTCTTTGATACATCAGAATATGAATATGTAGATGGTACCGATGTTACAGGTAGTGCTGAGATGTACACCCAAAAAGTGACCCTGCCTGGAGATATCGAGGGAGCAACTGTGACTGCAGCTGGCATCTATTATGGAGATGCAACAGATACCGGTATTTGGGTAGCCCCTGGACAGACGGCAACCGTAAAAGTAATTCCTAGCACTAATTATGCTATTTCATCGCTAACAGCTACGAATACAAAAACAACTACTGCTATTTCCACTGAATCTGTGGAGTTGGGTGATGGAGTCATGCAATACACGTTCACGATGCCGGATGCTCCTGTGACTGTCACTGTAGAGACAGCGGAAGCTTATAATTTGTGGATTGCCGGCACACAGGTGACAACCGCCAATGCTGCGAACGTGCTGGGCGATGATGAGACCCCTACTGTCGTGTTCACTCCAGCGGATAACACTACATCGCCAGCTACCCCAGCCACGCTGACGCTGGACGGTGCTACGATAAACGGTTTTATAACATGGAGTGAGGAGGCAGCCTTGACCATCAAGGTCATTGGTACCAACTCTATCGATAGCAGTGATTCAGAGAATGATGGAGAGAATGGCGGAAATTGTATTTATAATACTACATATCCAAAACCTTCGCTGACGTTTGAACGAGGCGACGCTGATAATGCCTGCTCGTTGTCTATGGTCTGCGGAACGGGTTTCCAGCCTGTTTTCAATTTCACAGGGCCAGATTTCACTGGTATGTTCTGGGCGATGTCTGATGCTACTCACGCTCTTGTAGCAACAACCCTCTTAGGTGGTGGAGCAGGAACGTCAGAATCTCCATTCTTGATTACTTCAGCAGATGAACTGAACACCTTTGCTGCATACGTCAATAATGCTACAAGCTATGAAGATGATGGTACGATGCTAAACATTGATGGCACCATCTTAACCAAGTATGTAAAACTGAGCGACAACTTTGCATCTGCTTGGCCGAGTTCATCAACCCTTCCGCAGATTAAGCATTTTGGAGGTACTTTTGACGGAAACGAGAAAACCATTACAGGACTGAAGGTTAACGGTTTCAGTTTGTTTAAGACAACCGGTGGTAAAAACATCACTGTGAAAGACCTGACTCTTGATGGTCTCCAGCTATCATTTGAAAGCACTGGTCATTCTGACCCCATTGGAGGCATCGCCGATTATCTCTCTGCCAACCACACCATCAACAACTGTGTGGTGAAGAACACTACTATTGAGTGTGGCACAGCGTATGCGAATCCATGCATTGGAGGTATTGCAGGATATAACACAGGTGGTACAATCACCAATTGCAGTGTGGAGGACATCACCATTAACGCGCAGTCTGAAGACAGTCAAAATTCTGGCGCTTCCAGCTATGCCGGTGGTATCTTAGGTAACCTTTTTTCAGGTACAGTCAGCAATTGCCGTGTAATGGGAGAATCAGTCATTAAGAGCTCACATGCCTTCTCATCAGAAGTACATGCAGGAGCAATTATCGGTCATAGAGTTGATGCAAGTTCAACCCTGACCAATAATTACTACGACTACTCTGTTTCCACAAAGACCAAGGCTATCGAGGAAGAGAACTATACTACCAAGAGTGGCTATGAACCACGTGCATTAGGATATAACCAGGTTCAGAATCCCCAAACGGAAGAATACGAACAAGTTCCTGACGTCACAACCAACAACGGTGCTGTGATGTATACTAAGACTTTGTCAACAGGTACGGTTTCGAATGCGACATTAGCTATTTGGTATCCAGAGCAAAATGGATATAATGAGAACGGAAAATTTGCTCCAGCTCAAGATGCATTTATTCGTGTCACGCCATCCACAAGCTATTTGGTCTCTTCTGTAACGGTAACATATACTGAAGACGAGACTCAAAAGACTATTACGCCTACGCTTGACGAAGAACGGACTGGTGATGGAAATTATATATATGTTTTCAAAATGCCTGATGCTGATGCAACGGCTAATGCTACATTATCATTTGATATCTCATCTACAGCGTTTACCGCTTCGATAGCTAATGCAACTTATACGGGTTCGGCATTGATACCTACATCAGTTTCATTGACGCCTGCAGCAGGTGGTGACGCAATAGTACTTACCAATACTACGGATAAAACAGATTTCACTATTACAGGTTATCAGATTGGTGAAACCTCTGTTGATTCGCCTATTAATGCCGGTGCATATACCGTTACTATTCAAGGCTCAGGTGATTATGCAGGCACAAGGACTGTTAGCTATACAATCGTTCCTGCTACTATTACAGATGTTACTCTTGAAGAAACTTCGTTACCTTATAACGGTAATGCGCAGACAGTAGCTATCGAGAGCGTGAAGGCTGGTGACATAGTGCTTGGTACAGATGATTATACAGTCAGCTATGAGAAGATAAATGACGACGAGACAACAACTCCAATTACTCAGGAGAATGTGAAAGCTGTCGGTAGTTACAATGTCGTTGTGACTGGTAAAGGCAACTTTACAGGAACAGCATTGGCAACGTTTAATATCGTTAATCGTACGTTGGCTGCTAGTGAAGTGACGTTCCACAATCACTGGGCAACATACTTTAGCGCTGATGGCGATGTAGAACTGCCTGAAGGTATCGGTGCATTTGTAGCGACAGGAGTAGGCGATGGTGTCGTGACGGTTTCACAGATTAAGAATATCCCAGAAGGTGAGGCAGTATTGCTGAATGACAATACCCCAACTGCTGGAACCGTTGCCTTTGACCGAGAGGAAGATACTAACCTGATGGAGCATGCATACGAGGAATTTGAGGTTGGTGAATATTATCTAATTTATGGTCTGTTTAAAGGTGAGATGTGGCGTGTGACGGGTACAATTCCCGTAGGTAGGAACTATCTGCTTCTGTCTTATGAAGGGCCTCAAGCTCCTCGCCTGACAATAGTCATTGACGGCGAAGGTAGCACTACGGGCGTGAATGATGTAAGAGGTAAGATGGCTGAGGCAGGAGGTGACTACTACGATCTGTCTGGTCGTAAGTTACAGCAGAAACCTGCTAAGAGTGGCCTCTACATTCAGAATGGTAAAAAGGTGGTTGTTAATAATAAATAAGGTATACGCAATATGAAACACAATATGAAACGAGTATTATCCATTGTCGCTCTATTGATGCTGACACTTGGTACGTGGGCCGGTCAAGTGATAATTGTTAAAAAACCGACGACTGGTGGTACAGTAACGGCATCAGAAGCAACTGCAGGCCAAATATGTACGCTTACTGTTAAGCCAAATAGTGGCTATTATTTGGAATCCCTGACGGCTGTGACAACACTTGACGGCGGTTCCTTACAAGCTCCAATGCGCAGAACTGGTATAAATGTTGCTGGGGAGGAATTGGAGATTACCTCTGATGCTACTGCTGACCCCAGCGGCGAAACGACGCATACGTTCACGATGCCTACAGAAGGAAGTCTCAATGTAGAGGTGACAGTCAACTTTCATTCGATTGTGACGTATAACCTTTATATTGGCGAGACACAGGTGACAGAGCTGAATGCCGATAAGATTTTAGGCGACAGCAAGGTGTCGTTTACTCCAGCAAGTACAGATAACGGCAACGTCAATACTTTGACGCTGAACGGAGCCACGCTGACTGTTCCTGTCAAAATCGGTTTGTCCGACCTCACTATCGATATTCAGGGAACAAACACTATTACAACGAGTGAAACTTGCATCCAGAAAATGGATGACACGAATCCTAGAGTGACCTTCAAGTCGACTAGCACTGAAGTAGGTAGCCTGTCACTGAAAGGGACTTCAGGTGTTTATGGTGTCGGTTATGGAACTTTCTCAATCAGCGACCAGTTTGCCGTGATTTTAAAGAAAGATGGTTATTATTATTCCAATCAATATGAATTAACGAATGGCTCTACCAAAGAGGCTTTATTAGCTCCATCGTATGGTCTTACTGTAGGTGGAATGCAGATATATGAAGGTAATGCTACCGATGTAATAGGTGATGGAATAGGCGATGGAGATGATAGCGGAATGGTAAGCTTTGATAAAGCTACCAGCACGCTCACGCTGGAAAATGCAAGTATTTCTGGTATCATCCGAAGCTCACTGCCCAATTTGATCATCGAACTTGATGGCAATAGTTCGATTTATTCTGTTGGTGATCGCATTCTTCAAGCTGGTAGCGCAGTTAATATGACTATTCAGTCTACTGCGAAAAATGGAAGTTTGAGTATGCATAAGTCTTATTCTTCAACAGAAAAGGGCAATTTCGTTGACGACAATGTGAATTTGATTATCGCTACACCTTTGTCTATTCTTTCTGGTAGTTTAACAAGTGATGCTGAAGAAAATGATTATTATGCTACCATTGGTATGACATATGGTCTAACTGTAGGTGGCGTTCAAGTAACTAGCCTGAATGCATCAGGCATTGAAGGAGATGGCATTACTGAAGGTACAGTCACCTTTACTCCTGACGATGGAACGAACGGTAACATTCTGACGCTTGACGGTGCTAATCTGGCAAGCAACATTGAGAGCGGACTTGACAACCTGACTATTCTTCTAAAGGGAAATAATAATATTCTGGTAGATCCGACTTCTAATGGTCAGGGTATAAAATCTACAAATGAGAATGCCACCTTGAAGTTTGCCAAGGGCGGTGATGGTTGCAAACTGACTATATCGGCCAATACTGGTGTCGTTTCCGGATTCTCGAACAGCAGTAGTCCGACAATGGGCGAAGGCTTGTGCTGGTTCCCTAAACTGAATGAAAATAGTGTTGTTGAAGAAGCCGTTGTAATGGATTCTCCATTTGCAGGCGGTGCAGGAACGTCAGATTCACCTTTCCTAATTGCTACTTACGACCAACTGAAGTCGTTCGCAGGATTAGTGACCGACGGTACACTGACTACACAGTACGTCAAGCTCAATGCGAATATTGATTGTTCAGGCAAGACTGACTTCGAACCAATTGGAACTTACACAAATCCCTTCAAAGGTACATTCGATGGTAACGAGAAAACAATCAGCAACCTTACAATGACCAATGTGAATAATGATGTAGTGGGCTTTTTCACTTATAATAAAGGAACAATTACAAATCTCACTCTTAGTGGATGTACCATTAGTGGTGGTAGCGGTTCTAGCAATTATATTGGCATGCTTGTTGGAGAAAATAATGGCTCTGTCTCTGGCTGTACAGTCAAAAATAGTAACGTTTCATGCAATGCGGACTCCCAGATTCCAAGTGTAGGAGGTGTTGCGGGCATAACAAGTAAGACTATCACCAATTGCGTAGTTGAGAATACAAATGTCAATGCTGTGACCAGTGACGGTGGCGCATCAGGAGCTGTTGCCCGTGCAGGGGGTATTGCAGCTTATCAAACTGATGGCACGGTTAGCGGCTGCGTTGTTAAAGGTACAACCACTGTTGCCTCCGACTACTCGAATTTATCGACTCTCGTCTATGCTGGAGCAATAATAGGTGAAACAGGAGGAACCGTTAGCGGTAATACCTACGAATCGACCGTTACGACAAAGACAAAAATACAAGGTGCTTCGGACTATACCACCAAGAGCGGACAAACCATGCGTGGTTTAGGTAGCGATGATGATGAAATAGGCAAAGTGGAACTTGCTGGCGTAAAGACGGTAACAGTCTATGTTCCGGATGCTATAGGAAATGATGAGTGTGAACCTGTTGAGGGTACATATTATATGTTTAATTATCCCAAAATTTATGTTTTACCAGGTTCAACGTTTACATACTCCATGACGCCCTCTAACGGCTATAAGCCCGTATTTACATTGTCTGACAATACTATTGCAGTAACTACAGAAGAGAAGACGAATGCGGAAAGTGGATCCTATGATCATACAGAATTCTCATTCACGATGCCAGAAACTGATCTGACGGCAACGCTTTCGTTCGCTATAGACTTGGCATCCACCAATTATACCGCAACAATTGCTGATGTAGCTTATACTAGTGAAGCAGTGGTTCTTGGAACGGTTTCTTTAAGCTATAACGACGATGAGATTACTCCATTCACCAAAGATACCCACTATACCATCGAGGGATACAAGGATTCAAAATCCGAAGCATTGGATGCTGCTCCTGTGAATGTGGGCACATATTATGCAACCATTAAGGGCGTTGAGGCCCAAGGTTATACTGGTACCAAGGATGTGCAGTTCAATATCACTCAGGCAGAGAACAGCCTTACAACGACTCCTGCTGCTGTTGCAGAATTGGCTTACACAGGTGAGGCTCAAGAACTGGTGACAGCAGGTGTGGCTAAATTTGGTGATGTGCTTTATAGACTTGGAGCAGAAGGTACTTATAGCGCAACTATTCCGACTGCTACTGATGCAAACACAACAGGCTATACCGTATATTATAAAGTGGAGGGAACTGACAATTATGCTGGCATTGCTGAGGCAAGCATAGTAGTGACCATTGCAAAGGCTACTCCCATCATCACCTTCGCACAAGAGAGCTACTCAGCTACGCTGGGTGAGACATTCACATCGCCTGTAACTGTAGATAATTGGACTGTCAGTCCAACTGCATCATCGAACATAAGTGTGGCGACGATATCAGAAGGTCAGATTACGCTTGTCGGTGTCGGTACGACGACCATCACTGTTACTTATGCTGGCGACGCCAACTACAACAGCACGACGGCCAGCTATCAGCTTGTTGTGTCACGTGCTCTCGACATCGAGTTCGTAGGCAGTAACCTGTGGGCTTCGTATTACGATACAGAGAACCTGACTGTTCCTACAGGCCTGATGGCATACGTAGTCAGCGCAGTGAACAAAGAGACTGGCGCAGTGACCGTAGCTTCTGTCGACTATATTCCTGCTAACAATGCTGTTCTGTTGAAGCGCGCTAGCGATGGTGCTGCCAGTGGTTATACGGCAGCAGCTTATACAGGCACCACAGCAACCGTCTCTAACCTGTTGGGCGGATCGGTAAATACTACTGCCATCAGCAGTTTGGGTAGTGATCCTGTTTATGTGCTCTTCAATGATAAGTTCAAGCGTGCAACGAGTGGAACGATTCCTGCACGCCGCGCCTATCTGGTTCTTGGTGCTGCTGTTGCTCCAGCAGGTGCTCCACAGTATCTGACTATCAGCATCATTGACGGCAACACCACGGCTATCGACACGCTGACCGTCGACGACAGCAACGACAGCTGGTACACTATCGACGGACTCAAGCTGAACGGCAAACCTCAGCGTAAGGGTCTATATATTAAGAATGGTAAGAAAGTTTATATCAATAGCAACAAATAAGGAGGGCGTATAATTATGAAACACAATCTGAAGTATGTGATTTCTCTGGTGTTCATGCTCCTGTTAACACAGGGTGCATGGGCAGACCCAACCGTATCAATCATCAAGAAGTTGAATGGTGCGACAGTTACTACCACATCGCCAGGAGAGGTGGCCGACCCTGTAATTGCCGACGGTAAATGTACTCTGACGGTGACACCAGCAGAAGGCAACTATGTTACTAAGGATTTCATCACTGCCTATTCTGTGGTGAAGGGTGATGTGGCACAAACTCCAAGAAGATCGCCCGATTTAGACAACGAACCCATTGAAGTTCGTAATGCAGGTGAAAACACCGACCCTTCTAGCGTAACTACTTATGAGTTTACTATGCCAGCAGACGGCAGCGATGTGGAGGTGACGGTTGACTTTCAGAACTTGATAGCCATCGAACCTGCAGTGACGTTGGAGGGATGGACGTATGGTTCTGCTCCCAATGAACCGGTGGTGGAAGGCAATACGGGTAATGGTGCTTTGACATTCACATACGCCACCAAAGGCGGTACTTCTTTTTCCGCTACTGTTCCGACGGATGTTGGTAACTACACGGTGAAGGCTTCTGTCGCTGCCTCAGGAAAATATGCTGCTGGTGAGGCTACTGCTGATTTTACCATCAGCAAGGCTACGATTACTGAAGTGACGCTTGAGAATCCTTCGCTGACTTATACTGGTGAAGAACAGACGGTGACGATTGCTTCCGTGAAGGCCGGCGACCTGGTGCTGACAACTGACGATTACGACGTTTCCAACGACAAAGCTACAGCCAAGGGCTCTTATGAGTTGACTGTAACTGCTAAGGAGAACAGTAACTTCACCGGTTCGAAGACGGCGACATTCTCCATTGGTGCAGCCAACATTGCCGAGCTCTACGACATTTCGTTGGCAGAGACGAGCTATGTATATGACGGAACCGAGCACAAGCCTGCTGTAATCTTTAAGGAGGACAACGAACCTGTGGAACTGTCGACAGACGATTATGAAGTGTCTTATGCAAATAACGTGAATGTGGGTTCGGCAGAAGCAACGACGGGTGCTCCTACGGTAACTGTTACCGGTAAGGGTAACCTGACGGGCAGCAAGACGCTGACGTTCTCGATTACTGCGGTGAGTCTGGAAGGTGCAGAGGTTACCGTAGATGCCACTAAGACTTATACCTATACGGGCGAGGAAGTCACCCCGAGTGTTGCAGTATCGCTGTATTTGAATGACGTAAAGACAACGCTGACGACTGACGACTATACTGTAAGCTACACGAACAACATTAACGCTGCTTTATCTAGTGATGATTTGGCTCCAACGGTGACAGTAACCGGTAAGGGTAACTACACAGGCATAGCGTCAGCAACGTTTACCATCGGAAAGGCTGATGCCACGATTACGACAGCCCCAACGGCTAAGGATTTGACCTATACGGGTGAGGCTCAGGCGTTGGTAGAGGCCGGTACTGTTTCAGCCGGTACGATGGTTTACAGCACGACATTGACAGGAACTTTCAGTGAGACGATTCCCACAGGAACAAATGCTGTAACATACACCGTATATTATAAGGTGAATGGTAACGACAATTATAATGGCATTGATGCCAGCGAGACGAACAAGGTGGCGGTAGCCATCAATCCGAAGACATTGACGGCTGATATGGTGACTGTTTCTCCGGAGAGTGTCGAATATAATGGCGCTACGCAGAAACCCGAAGTGACGGTAGCCGACGGCACCGCGCTGACTGCAGGCGACTACACCATCGAGAACAACGGCGGTATGGAAGTCGGCAAGTATGACGTCGTGGTGACCGCCAAGGGTAACTACACGGGTGTGGTGACGAAACAGTTCGAGATCGTGAACCGTACGCTTGTGGTTGGTGCTGACGGTGACGTGCAGTTTGCAGCCGGACAGACGTGGGCTTCGTTCTATACGACGACAGAAAGTCTGAACTTGCCCGAAGGTCTGATGGCTTACATCGTGACAGCTGTGAACACCACCAGTGCGACGCTTCAGGCCATCAATTATGTGCCGAAGAACGTGCCCGTGCTATTGGAGAACGAATCGACAATGACGACCACCAACACCAGTGCTGATGGCAATCTGCTGCAGGGAACGTCGGCAGCAACGGCTGTTTCGGGCATTGCGGGAACGGTGTATGCACTGCACAACAACAAACTGATGCAGGTGACTACAGGAAGCATTCCTGTTGGTCGTGCTTATCTGGTTGTCAGCAGTGCTGGCGCTCCTCAGTTGAGTATGATTATCGATGGAGGAGGCACGACTGCGATTGACTCTCTGGAGCGTGAAGCAGAGAACGATGGTGACGAGTGGTTCACGCTCGACGGTCGCAAACTGCAGCAGAAGCCAGCGAAGAAGGGTCTCTACATTATGAATGGTAAAAAGGTAGTTGTTAAATAAATGTACGTGTGCGATATGAAACAATATATGAATAAATTCATGACCATTGCAGCCCTGCTGATGCTGACCAGCTTCGGAGCACGGGCAGCACAAAATGTAAACATCGTGGTGAAACCATCGGCCACAGCAGGAACGGTGACTCACACAATATCGGAAGGAGTATGTACGCTGACGGTAAAGCCTGCGTCGGGGTATTATCTGGAAGTAGGGAATCTGACGGCAACCACCAGCTTGGACGGTGGGGGCGCGCAGGCTCCCCGAAGGACTGAGGGTATCGATGTGTACTCCGAGACGCTGACCATTACAGCAACGAACACTTCGGCAGATCCCAGCGGTGAGACGACCTATACGTTCAACATGCCTGAGGACCAGTCCATCAATGTGGACGTGACGGCAGACTTCCAGACACTCGAAAAAATTAACCCAACGGTGTCATTGGATGGTTGGACGTATGGCGAAACAGCCAAGACGCCTGTTGTAGGAGGCAATCTGGGAGGTGGTGAAGTGACGTTTACCTATAAGGCCGAGGGTGCTACTGACTTCACGGAGACTGTTCCGACAGCTGTTGGAACGCATACGGTGAAGGCCTCTGTGGCTGCAGCCAACAAATATGATGCCGGTGAGGCTACTAATACATTCACTATCTCAGCAGCCAACATTGCAGATTTCTACGACATTTCGCTGGATGAGACGAACTATGTGTATGATGGTACGGAGCACAAACCTGCTGTAGTGTTTAAAAAAGACAGCAAGGTGGTAACACCATCGACTGACGATTATGAAGTGTCTTATGCAAATAACGTGAATGTGGGTTCGGCTGATGCAACGACGGGTGCTCCTACGGTAACTGTTACCGGTAAGGGTAACCTGACGGGCAGCAAGACGCTGACGTTCTCGATTACTGCGGTGAGTCTGGAAGGTGCAGAGGTTACCGTAGATGCCACTAAGACTTACACCTATACGGGCGAGGAAGTCACCCCGAGTGTGGCAGTATCGCTGTATTTGAATGACGTAAAGACAACGCTGACGACTGACGACTATACTGTAAGCTACACGAACAACATTAACGCTGCTTTATCT
>JAEEGH010002526.1_pt1 | contig 49373 bp, 41 predicted proteins | sample 9134181 | NCBI WGS metagenome assembly JAEEGH01 (sample SAMN16246544, study PRJNA631951) | gut metagenome | biome: gut microbiome; feature: rumen; material: DP-attached | host: Bos | place: Iran: Karaj | collected 2018-10
AGTAGGTGGATTTTAGATCCGCCTGTTTGTTATGCCTAAAAAGGAAGAAACGGGAATGAAGGTTATCATCTTCATTCCCGTTTCTCTCATCCAAAGCATTATCCCAATGTTAACTTAATGACATTGACTCAATGAGTTAAGCGCTTTTAGCAACAGGGGAAGAGGGATTCGAACCCCCATGAGCGGTTTTGGAGACCGGCATACTAGCCATTGTATGATTCCCCTATTTATACGTTTTGTCGGCACATGTCGCACCAACGAATGAAATTATATCATAGCAATTTAGGCTTGTAAAGAATAAAAATAAAAGAGTTTATCTCCGTTTTTTGCCGCGATCTTCATCTTTATGATTGGACAATGGTTTGAAAATAGTCATTCTTCCCGTCCATCCTACAATTCTTGTAAGTATTATTCCCGTAATTGCTCCGCTTGAGTCTATCATTACATCTTTTGGCGACGGCCCTCTACCGTGGACAAAAGACTGATGGAATTCATCAAGACTTGCATATCCGACACAGAATAGTCCCGCAAAAAAGATCAGTTTCATTCCTCTTACGCCATATACATACAGCGGAAAAGCTACAGATACTCCCAAAAGGAAGTATTCCGTAAAGTGTGCTGTCTTTCTTACATAATACTGATATTTTGTGGAAAGCTGATCGATACGTTCTTCGCTCCAGCCTTTATCGAGCACCTTGTTTGTAACAGTAAAGATCTTTACCCCCACTTTGTAACTTAACTGGCTGCTGGTCGTACCTTCCTGCGATGAAAGCATAAAGATAATGCACATCATCATTATTGCAGGCAGAAAGGACATTGGTTTTAATACGAATCTAAGTGTTTCTTTTATGTATAATAAAAAATATTTCATTTTTTCCTTTTCGATGTCTTCTTTTTCACTACGCTGTATCCGAATTTTCCGATCTTTTCACCAAGAGTAAAATACTCTCCGTGTGAATAAGAGATCAGATCTGCGGCGCGCAGGTCAAATTTTCCTTTGTTGTCTAATAGTTTCTCATCAACGGTAACGCCCATCACTTCAGCCACAAACATATCATGGCTTCCAAGTTCCAGAACGTTTCTTACCTTACATTCAATATTTACGGGGCTCTCTGCGATTCCGGGAGCTGACACGAATCTTGATTCTAACGGCGTCAGATGCATTTCTTTGAACTTGTCATAGTCTTTTCCCGATCTTACTCCGCACCAATCGGTTGCGTAAGCAAGTTTTCTGTTCGTGAGATTAACCACAAACTCGCCCGTCTCCTTTAAGATATCATAGGAGTAGCGCTCCTTACGAACAGATATGGATAACATCGCAGGTGAACTGCAAACATTCCCTGCCCATGCAACAGTAATGATATTGGGCTTCTCGCCTTCTCTTTGGCAACTTACCATAACTGCAGGTATGGGATACAGCATGTTCCCCGGTTTCCATAATTCTTTTCCGTTTTTATTTTCCAATGAATCTACCTCATTATCTTAAATATATTTTAAAAGTATACCACATAGCATGCGATAAGTAACAGTTGTATTGGGAATCTTACGGACAAAAGCCGAAATATATAGAAGTCAGCAAAAAAAGTAAATGTTAATTGCAATTTTAGCAACTATTGCAATGTCACAGCCTTACAGAATTGATATAATGGAGGAAACATTGGGTATGTTAAAGGCAAATTAACAAAATAACAGGGTAAATCACAAAAACACTTTGTGAAAGAAAGGAGTACGGTATGAAAAAAATCAATGCACTTTTAGCTGCTTCAGTTATGGCAGCTTCAATTATGGCGTGTGGAATTGAGGCTGACGAGCCTGAGGCAGAAACCCCCGAAGTTGTAGAAAGCGCTGAAGACAACGCACCTGTAGACAATACAGATACAACTACCGAGAAGACTGAAGATTCTGCTAAGGATGAGGCAAAAGATTCTGCTCTTGCCGCACCTACAGTAAAAGATGGTGTAAAGAAGCAGGGACCTGAAGGACAGGATGTATACTTTGAGTGGAATTCCGTTGACGGAGCCGATGGATATGAAATCTCTGTAAAGTCAAAGTACTGTGAAGAACAGGAATATACTGAGGATGCTTCAACCTATGAGACCACAGATAACTTCTATACTGTGGGAGCACAGGATGATTTCGATTTCATTATTAAGGTAAGAGCTTATAAGGGCGAAGGAGCAAACAGAACTTTCAGTGAGTGGAGCAACGAAGCTAAAGGAGCTACATACTGATAAAAAACGAATTGCAAATAAATCTTTGAATAGTTAAAATAGCAATAAAGCAGTTATCAATGATAGCTGCTTTTCTTATTTTTCTAACTTCAGAAATTGCTTCACTAATATCGCTTTCCGTCATTCCGACTTTTTCAGCCCATTCCTGAGTTTTCTCCATAAGATTATTATATTCATCCATATCTGGTTTATTTATAGTTTTAAACAATATACTTCCTCCTTTCACACCGGAATAATAATTTCCACCGTAGTTCCTCTTCCCGGATACGACTTAACATGCATCTCTGCGTTTTCCATTATGCGAAGCCGTTCTTCCACATTCTTTAAGCCATGCATTTCTGCTTCATAATCGGGATTATCTGTGATCTCATCTGTATCAAAGCCTATTCCGTTGTCTTTTACCTCAATCTTGATATATCCGTTTCCACGATGAGTGCTTATCTTTATGATGCCCTTGGTTCCCGGCGCAAGTTTTCTTATGCCGTGCCTTACTGCATTTTCAACGACAGGCTGCAGGGTAAGTGCAGGAAGCTCAAAGTCTTTTTCCCGTATGTCATACTCTACTTCAAAAGCATCCTCAAGCACAACCTTTTCAATCTCAAGAAAAGTCATTGTATGATCGAGCTCGTCCGAAAACAAAATCATCTCATCTTTTTCAGAAAAACCCTTATTACCTTTAATATATTCAGACAGCCATGAGACAAGATCTTTTGCCCTCTTGGGATCACGTTCGCACAGCTCCTTTGTATAATCAAGCGTTGTATAAATAAACTGCGGCCTGATCTGCGACAGCGCTATCTTATTTCTCAAATTGGACAGTTCGCTTTCTTTTGTACTTATCATCACCCGCTGATTCAATAAATTCTTGGAATTATCTTCTATTGCCTGAGCAAGCATAAGCAGCGCACTTATGAGGCACGCAAGATTATAAAGAGAATAGCCGTAAACAAATACCTGCAGCCCCGCCGCAAGAATCGGAACAAAGATAAAGCAGAACACCGCAATAAACCTTCGTTTTGTCACTTTCTTGCGCATATACGTAAGATACGAGATGCAGATTATAGCTTCAGACATATTAACCAGAGTCCACAGCGGGAATCCGGGACCTCTCTCATATAAATTCGTATCGGGATTAATTCTATAGATATATCCGCTCCCCTGCGAAAACATAAGTATGATCTCAGCACATATCGCGATAGCGGCTACTGCGTAGAAAATCGTGAAATCACTTTTTTCTTCATAAACAGAAAAGATCACATAGATTGAAACAAAAACAGGGATCACGGGATTTATCAAGAACGTCACAAAATTAGATGCAGTGACCATTCCATACGCAAATTCCCCCGGAACGCCTCTGTAGCACCAGGCCAGACCGTCAAACACCAGAATCAGTCCTACAGTCAGTTCCAGTATTGCAAGCGCCCTATACTCTTTCTTTATGATCGTGCGGCCCAAAAACAAATATACAGATGCCAGTATACAGAACAATGCGCCCCACAATTCCGCATCGGTGATCAAATATTTAAGTTCCACTCACTCATCTCCTTTTAACGGATTATAATATAATTATAGCCATAAATTCGCTAAATTTCATCTGCATTCTCTATGTATTTTCACTTTGCTTTTCTTTATGTTATACTTGCAGAAGTGTTTGATTCTAACACAATAACATTTATCAGGAGGAAAAAAATGGCACAGAATCCTATTGTTACAATCACAATGGAAAACGGTGATGTCATAAAGGCTGAGCTCTATCCGGAGATTGCCCCCAACACAGTAAATAACTTTATTTCACTTATCAAAAAGAATTTCTACGACGGACTTATTTTCCACCGCGTAATAAAAGGCTTCATGCTTCAGGGCGGAGACCCGGAAGGAAGCGGAATGGGCGGCCCCGGATACGGAATCAAGGGTGAGTTTTCATCAAACGGATTTAAAAATGACTTAAAGCACACAGAGGGTGTTTTATCAATGGCAAGATCAATGATGCCCAACTCCGCAGGCTCACAGTTCTTTATCATGCACAAGACATCTCCTCACCTTGACGGAGACTACGCTGCATTCGGTAAGGTTACAGAAGGCCTCGAAATCGTAAACAAGATCGCCGAAACCGAGACAGACTGGAACGACCGTCCCACAACACCTCAGGTTATGAAGACAGTTACAGTAGAGACTTTCGGAGTAGATTATCCCGAACCCGAGAAAGCATAAAAATTCATAAACAATATAAAAAGCCTTGGCTATGGAAGATTCCATAATCAAGGCTTTATTATTCCGTATATCTAAATATTCTGTATACCTAATCGCTTACCACTCAGGTGATATGGATACCGCATGGTTATATCCGTCAGAACCTGTTGCCAGGGTAACAACAATTCTCTTATCTTCCAAAAGGAACAGACAATTGTTATATACCGTATTGGCGTCAAGTCTTATCTCCATTGTTCCGTCTTTGGTCTGAAGGAAAAGAGTACTCTCATTGGTCTTACTCTTGATCTTACCGCTTACGGTAGCTTTTGATCTCTCATCAACAGAAACTGTAGGTGATGACGTATCGCTCTCATTTACAATCTTTGAAGCATGGTTCCAGGAATCATTACCTCTGTAGAAATATACCGTATACTTCTGTCCGGGGAAAACAACTCTTCCTTCCGAAGCATCAGTATTACTGTCGATCACAAACTCCATCCTGCCTTCGGAAGTCTTGAGTACAAGCTTACTTGAAGTAGTCTGTCCGGATATTGTTCCTCTGACACCTGCTCCGTACTTTTCAACATTGGCTGTGGACAAAGCACTTGTCATTTTGTCTTTTACAGACAGAGCATGCATATATGCATCGGATCCTCTTGCGCAGTTTACCTCAACCTCTCTGCCGACCATGATGCACTTAACTCCGCTCAGATCGGTTTCGTTATCAAGCTTGATCTCCATTGTTCCGTCACCGGACTTAAGATATATCTTCTCTCTAGTTGTTCCCTTTGCTATCTTACCCTTTACAGTAGTGGCTTTGGCAGAATCAACTTCAGCTTTGCCGGGCTTTACCTCGCTTTTGATCGAAGTTGCGTGCCAGTACCCGTCACTTCCCGTAGAACAAGTAACCGTAACCTTTGTTCCGGGGAAGAAAAACTTTGCCTCACTGTTATCTGTCGAATCATCGATCTTAATCTCTACTGTTCCGCCGGACGTAGAAAGATACATCTTTTCAGCCGTCGTTCTGTCGTCAATCTTACCTGTAAAAGTCATCTCCGATGCCTTTGAATCCACAGGAAAAACAAGCGCTCCGGCCACTATGACAACAATCGTCAACGCAACACCCAAGATAGCCGATATGCTTTTTTTCATATTTTCTTATCCCCTTTCGCAATACTTTTTCACACAAAATATACCAAATTACAGTTACATTATACATCATCTTGTGCACATATGTGTGTTTCTTTTATTAAAAAAAGCGTTTTTTCAACTAAAATATGCAAAATTTTCTAATTAATTAAATTAGGGAAACGCTTAAATCCGCGTTTCCCTATAAAATAGTTCCTATAAAAAATCTGATTTACCACTGTTTCACGGGCTGTGGCGTTCCTTCTCCGCCCTGACCGTCGGATCCGCCTACCTGCCCTTCTTCTTTCTCACGGGCTCTCTTCTCACCCTCAGAACTCTGTCTAGTTTCCTGTCGCTCTTTCATAGCGCCTTCTTTACTCTTTTGCAGCTCATCCTGCTGGCGCTTTTCTTTCGGACTGCTCTTATTTTCGCCGTCTGAAGAATCATCTTTCTCCTGCTCGGAAGATTTGTCATCTTTCTGCCGGTCGTCATTTGACTTATCGGGATTCTCCAGTTTCTCAAGCATTTTATCAATATCTTCTTTGAGCTGCTGGGCATCGGCATCCCTGAAGTTATCACCTTCCTCAACCGCCCATCCGTTCTCAAGAAGAACATCCCTTGCCTTATAAAGGACGTAAATAGCCGTATCAATCTTATCCTGACTTGAAAGATCGTCAAAATCTATAGTATTGCACAGCGCAAGTGCAAGATTTATCCTTATCGAACACTCTTTATCTTCGGGAGGATACATCTTGAGCGCTTCAGTGAAATAGCCTGCTGCCTCCGAATAGCTCTCCTGCTTGTAATACGCATCTCCAAGATTATAGAAAGGAGTGTAACTCTCGGGAAAATTCAGAAGCAAAAGCTTCTCTTCAAGCTTCGTATCGTAGTTTCCTGCGTTGTATCTTTTTACAAAAACCTTGTTGACCAGCACCCTTGTAACTATCGAAGCACCCGCAATACAGATAACAAATGAAAATACCAGTAAAAAAATATATCTAAGAGGTGTTTTTTTCATACTCATAACCTCCCTTTTATGCTAAATATGCACAGCTCCGCACAAAGCGCCAAAACAAGAGGTATAGCAAACCAGAAGTACAGATCGACATACTTCTCCATACCGTCCTCTTTCTCCGTTACGGTCTTTGAGGTCTCTTTTATCACATCGATCGTAGTGTTAAGCCCTTTGCTTCCGCTGTTCATATTATGATATTCAAGCCCAAGGTCGCCCGCAATGCTCTTAAGATTATCCTCATTGAGGTAAGATACGGCTTCTTTTCCCTCAGCATCGTCATAGATGTACGTATTGTCAATCTTCATCTTTCCGCCGCCTGCCGAGCCGTATCCGAGAACCGCGCCTGAATCCACATATTGCTTCAAGGCCTCATAAGACGTAAGCTCATTGCCGTTTGTGATCTCGCCGTCACTCATGAATATAACTATGCTTTTCCTGTTTTCTTTCCTTGAAGAAGAAAGAAGCAGCGACTCAAGATCTTTGTATGGCAAAGACATATCGCTTCCGCCGGCATACTCATATCCGGGAGGCGCAAGCGTATCCAGAAGAGTCTTCACATGCTCCAAATCCTGTGTACATGGCGAAACAACGTGAGACTGATCGTCAAACGTAATAAGCGCAAAGTTACTTCCCGCAAGATCGTCTATGATCTGCTTTGCATCTTTCTTTACGCCGTCTATCCTGTTGCCGTTGTAATAATCTTCAGCCCACATGCTGATCGTTGTGTCCACAACAAAGATAACATCGAGATTCCTTGTGGAAAACTCGTATTCTTCATCCACCGTCATGGGCCTTAATCCGATAATAAGCACCAAGATATATATAATCACGAGCCTCAGCGCAGTAAATATTTTGTCTTTTCTTCCGACACTCGTTCTGATAACTCCCCATACTGTAATCGCGATCAAAACCGCAAAGATTATGAGGAGAAACGCTATCGGTAAAATAGGTCTTATAATCATTTTTGCAACACCCATCCTGCTCCGCAGAACACGATAATTCCCAAAAGAAGCATTATAAATGCCGCTTCGGGGATATCAACATTTTCTCTTGATGATACAACTTTCACCATCATTGCTTCCTGCTTCTGGATATCCTGAACAATCTCGGAAACAGGATGCTCGTCCGTTCTTACATAAAACTTTCCGCCGGTATTCTCAACGGCACTTTGAAATTCCGAAGAACAGACCTTATAACTGTATTCCTCGGGCAAATAAAACTTATCCTCCGAAGGGAATATTCCGAATACCGTGGTTTTATTATTCTTGCACGCTTCTGATGCGTCAGTAAGATTGATAATTTCAGGATAGTACGAATTCAGCTCGTTATCGGTGCACATGATGATCACGCGGGTCCTGTCCGATTCTCCGAGATAGGGAAAAGAATAAAGTGCAGAGCCGAGTCCTTCTCCTATAAGCGACGATCCCTTTGTATCTGAGCGATACAGCGTTCCCGCCTCGTAGTATGAAAGCTTCTCATCAAGCTCATAAAACCTCTCTTTTTCCTCTTCCGTCATATCCGTAAGATACTGATATTTATTGTAAAAATTGTCGTACATATCCTTCTGAAGCTTGAAATACTCATCAAGTTCATCGAGCTTTTGTGCAACATACTCATAATCGTCTGTAAGAGGCACATATGTAACGGATGAAGTATTAAAAATGCTCACTCCTATCCTGTCACCTTCAAGCCCTTTTACCACGCCTTTTATATACTCCGTGATCTCTGAGTTGAGGTCATAGAGCGAATATGATACATCAAGGCATATTATGATATCTCTTTTCTTTACACCGTTAACAACTTCCTTTGACTTAAACGGTCTTGAAATAAGAATAAAAGACGAAAGCATGCATATTATAAGTCCCGCTATCAAGACCGTCCTGATTATGCGGTACTGTTTAAACAATTCTGTATATAACTTGCTGGATCTGATCTTCCGGGTATTGGCAGCTCTGATTCCGCCGTTAAATTTAGTCGTTATCTTCTTGCTGTATTTATAAAGTCCAAAACAAATTCCGGCGATCAGCACGACTCCCAAAACGATGACCCATTTATGCATTATGTCCATGTTCTGATCACTCCCATCGCAATTTCACAGGATTCCGAAAGTTCCTTGGATATCGGTCTTCCGTCCTCCGCAAATTCCGGAACGTAATACTCTTCCATAAGCTTATCCAGATGCTTGATACCAAGCTTTTTGACATCACGGATAGTCGCCGTCTCAACATTGATTCCCGTAACATCATGTATAAAGCCTCTTATCAAAAGACTGAGCCTCTGAAATCCCTCTCTCTGGCTCACCTTCCCCTTTCTGTAATCATTACTGAGCATCTGAATCTGCGCAATATACTTCTGTTTCATTATGTACTGATATCCACTGCCGATACTGAAACGATTGTCTTTTTTATCGGAAGTAATATTCTCACCTCTCTCGATTCCAACTATCTTGGAAAGCACCCATATAAACGCAAAAAGAAAGGCCGCAAAAATAGCGATTCCGACCAGCAAAACCCAAAGACTGTATTCAAATGGTGGTCTTAATGTAACCGTAGTTTCCATGTCTGTGCCTTTCAAATAAAACTATTGTCTTATCAATTATCTCCTCCGTACCTGAAAGAGAGATAACCGATGTTCTGCTCTGCCTACTGCTTAACGCTATGCTGTTTGCCGTAGCTTCTCTAAACTCAAGCTCCTGCTTTTTGAGCTTTTCGTTGTGGGAAAGAAACCACTTCTCATAGTGTCCAAGCTCATTGTCAAAAACATTATCTCCCGTCAGCATGGCATCTTCCACACACATCGCCATAAGATCGTTATTGCAGGAAATCGCCTTGAGCGTACTCTCACTTACAGATGAAAGTCCCTCGATATCAGTTATGAGAATAACTATCATTCTCTTATGTACACAGTTAAGGACGTTCTTTATGCACTGTTCAAAAGAAATATTGCTGTCCTTATCAATATACTTCTCATATTCGTATATGAGTCTCTCTATATGCTCAGTTCCTGCCTTGAACATACTTATTTCCGATGTATCTCCCTTAGGAAAAGCCATCGAAAAATCGGCTCCGTTCTTGTCCGTAAGATATGCCACAGTTCCGAAAGCATAGAGCGCAACATCCTTTTTTGACTCACCTTTCGGAGTATCGCCCGTCATCTTTTTTCCACAGTCACACACAAACATCACGTTGTGTCTTCTGTCGGTCATATATCTTCTGACCAGTGTTTTTCCCATTCTGGAAGATGATTTCCAGTCAATGTCGTGAACCTCATCGCCAAGCGCATACTCTTTCAGATCTTCAAATTCCATACTTCTTCCCTTATGTATGGAATGAAAATCACCGTCAAGAATATTGGAGGTTTTTTTATTTGTATAAAGAGCTACCGCTCTCCTTATCTTCGATAAGTATTCGTAATCAATATTCATAGTCGCACTCTATCACGGAGTCTTAACAGAATTTACGATTCCGTCAATTACCGTCTCAACTGAAATATTGTCTGCAACAGCCGAATAATTAAGACCTATTCTGTGTCTTAAAACCTGATGTCTTACAACCTTTACATCTTCGGGTGTTACATAAGTTCTTCCCATCATAAGAGCTGCAGCCTTGGCCATCTTAAGGAATGCTATTGAAGCACGCGGGCTTACACCGATCCTTACATATTTGCCAAGTTCGAATCCGGGAATCTGATTTGCTCTTCTGCTGGCAACAACGATACTTGAAATATACCACTTAACCGCTTCATCAACATATACCTGATCCGCAATGTCCTGAACCTTGTTGATATCCTGGATTGTCAGCACGGGATCTGTCTTTTCGGATATAACTCCCGACTCTATTCTCTTCAAAATCTCTACTTCCTCAGCGGCCGTAGGATATGTAATAACCTCTTTTATCAAAAATCTATCCGTCTGAGCTTCTGAAAGAGGATATGTTCCCTCCTGCTCAATAGGGTTCTGCGTTGCTATAACAATAAAAATGTCCTCCGGCATATTATAGGTCTTTCCGCCGATGGTAACGTGCTTCTCCTGCATCGCTTCGAGCATTGCAGACTGAGTCTTTGCACTTGAACGGTTGACCTCATCAAGGAGGACAAAATTAGCAAAAACAGGCCCCAGCATAGTCTCAAACTTGCATGTTGCCTGATTATAAATCTGTGTTCCGATGATATCTGCCGGAAGAAGATCCGGTGTGCACTGGATTCGCGCAAATTTTCCGTCTACGGCATCAGAAATAGCCTTAGCCGCAGTAGTCTTTGCAAGACCGGGAACAGACTCGATAAGAATATGTCCGTCCGCCAGAATAGATGCGATAAGAGAAAATTTAAGCTGTTTCTGTCCGACTACCTTCTCGTCAAAGTAATCCGACATTTTCCTTATAACTTCCTGTGAATAAGCAAAGTCAATTTCATTTATATTACTTTTTGAAGGAGCTTTTTTCTCAAGCTCCTCCGTCATGTTCTGTACATTTTCGTCCATCACTATACTCCCCTTTTATCATTTAATAATTGTAGAAAGATTCCTCATTATGCCTGCAGCGATATCAGGCTTGTTCATTGAATAAACATGTATATGGCTGACTCCGTTGGAGATAAGATCGATTATCTGATCGCAGGCATATATTATACCCGCCTCTTTCATCTTCTCGGGATCATCCGCGAAACGGTCAACCATTATCTTCATCTTCTGCGGAATGGTCGAACCTGAAAGAGAAACACTCCTTGCTACCTGTCTTGCGTTGGTTATAGGCATAATTCCCGGAAGAACCGGCACTTCTATGCCCTTTTCCCTTATCCTGTAAAGGAACTGGTACAACGTAGAATTGTCAAAAAACATCTGGGTTGTAAGGAAATCACAACCTGCATCCACCTTTTCTTTAAGATGAATGATGTCTTCCGACTGCCTTGCGCATTCTACATGCCCTTCGGGATAACACGCTCCGCCTATACATATGTTTTCATCAAGCGATTTTATGTCGCTTATAAGCTGCGTCGCATGATCGTAATCATAGCAGATTCGTCCTTCCTTCGGAATGTCCCCCCTAAGTGCCATGATATTCTCGATTCCTTTTTCCTTGTAAACGGAAATCATGGACTTAACATCCTCTTTTGTAGACGATACGCATGTAAGATGTGACAACACGGTAACTCCGTACTTGTCCTGAAGATCCGCCGAAATATTCGCCGTATTCTTACTTGTTCCGCCGCCTGCTCCGTAAGTAACGCTCATAAAATCAGGCTTAAGTGCGGCAATCTCTGCCGCAGCCTTCTCAACATCAGCGTACTTATCGTCAGTTTTTGGCGGAAAAACTTCAAAAGACAAAGTCACATCTTTGTTATTTAGTATGTCAATTATTTTCATATTGCCTCCGAGCGGTATCAAACATTGATCTCAGCGGTAAGACCGAGGTCTCCTTTGTTTGCATCCAATATAGGCTTTACAACTTCCGCAAGGAATTTATCTACCTGATGCGCACTGCATCCAACATACTTAGTGGGATCCATTGATGCCTTAAGTTCCTCGATAGTAAGCGGGAATGCGGGATCTTCTGCGATAAGTTCAAGAAGATTATTGTCTTTTCCCTCAACCTTAACTGTCTTACCTGCTTCCATGGAAAGCTCACGGATCTTCTCATGAAGTTCCTGTCTGTCTCCGCCTGCCTTAACGGCATCCATCATGATATTCTCTGTTGCCATGAAAGGAAGCTCAGACATAAGGCGCTTCTCGATAACCTTAGGATAAACCACAAGGCCGTCAACCACATTTATACATAAATCAAGTATACCATCCGTTGCAAGGAATCCCTCGGGAATTGAAATTCTCTTGTTTGCAGAATCGTCAAGAGTTCTCTCAAACCACTGTGAAACCTCAGTAATAGCGGGATTGAGAGTATCAATGATGACATATCTTGCAAGTGAGCAGATTCTTTCACTTCTCATAGGATTTCTCTTATATGCCATTGCAGATGAACCGATCTGGCTCTTCTCAAAAGGCTCTTCAACTTCCTTGAGGTGCTGAAGAAGTCTGATATCCTGTGCCATCTTTGTTGCAGATGATGCAATTCCGGCAAGTACATTAAGTACCTTCATATCAATCTTACGGCTGTAAGTCTGGCCTGAAACTGCCATGCATCCCTTAAATCCAAGCTTTTCAGCAAGCATGGGATCGAGCTTATCAACCTTAGTGAGGTCTCCGTCAAAGAGTTCAAGGAAAGAAGCCTGTGTTCCCGTTGTTCCCTTTGATCCGAGAAGCTTCATATTATCAAGAACATAATCAAGGTCCTCAAGATCGATAGTAAAATCCTGAAGCCAGAGTGTTGCTCTTTTTCCTACTGTTGTAGGCTGTGCAGGTTGGAAATGAGTAAATCCGAGTGTAGGCTGTGCCTTGTATTCCTCGGCAAACTTTGAAAGCTCTGCGATAACATTTATAAGCTTCTTTCTTACAAGCTTAAGTCCTTCCGTCATTATGATGATGTCTGTGTTATCACCAACATAGCAGCTTGTTGCGCCAAGATGGATGATTCCCTTAGCCTTGGGGCACTGCTGGCCGTAAGCATACACATGGCTCATTACATCGTGACGAACTTCCTTCTCTCTTGCTTTGGCAACATCGTAGTTGATGTCATCCTTGTGAGCCTTGAGCTCATCAATCTGCTCCTGAGTTATGTTAAGTCCAAGATCCTTCTCTATCTCGGCAAGAGCGATCCAGAGTTTCCTCCATGTCTTGAACTTCATATCCTGTGAAAAGATATATTGCATTTCTTTACTTGCATAACGCTCCGATAAGGGGCTTGTATAACGATCTGTACTCATTTCATTCCTCCTGATAAAAGACACATTCTTTTATTTCTCAAATTCTCCTCTGATGTCCTCAGTAGGCGGGGTAACCGGATAAGAACCTGTAAAGCAGCCCTTACAGATACCGAGATTTCCGCCAACCATCTCTTCAAGTCTCTCTATTCCAAGATAAGCAAGTGAATCTGCACCGATTATCTTGCAGATATCATCAACATTTCTATTATAAGCTATAAGCTGATCTCTTGCAGGGACATCGGTTCCAAAATAGCATGGCCACAGGAACGGAGGTGAACTTACTCTCATATGCACTTCTTTTGCACCCGCATCGCGAAGCATTCTTACGATACGGTCTGAAGTTGTTCCTCTTACGATCGAGTCGTCGATCATGATGATTCTCTTACCCTCAACCGCACTTCCAAGTGCATTTAACTTAACCTGAACGCTTGATTCTCTGTTCTTTTGCTTGGGTTTAATGAAAGTTCTTCCTATATAAGAATTTTTTACAAAAGCCTGACCATAAGGTATTCCCGACTGCATTGCATATCCGAGTGCCGCAACGTTTCCGGACTCGGGAACGCCTACTACAAGATCCGCATCTATGGGTGAATCCATAGCAAGAAATCTTCCTGCAGCTATTCTGGCATCATATACGCTGATGTTGTCGATAGTGCTGTCAGGACGTGCAAAATAAATATATTCAAAAATACATCTCGCATGTTTTTCCTTAGGGATACACATGCTCTTGTCGGACTGAATTCCAAACTCGGGAGAAATCGTAACTATCTCACCGGGCTCTACATCACGGATAAATGTCGCACCTACCGTATCAAGCGCACATGTCTCGGAAGCAAGGATATAACAGTTCTCTCTTCTTCCTATAACAAGGGGTTTAAATCCGTAAGGATCTCTTGCTCCGATAAGTTTTCTGGGCGACATGATAACAAGGCTGTATGCACCCTTTATCTTGAGCATAGCCTTTCCGACTGCCTCTTCGACAGACTTGGTCGCAAGTCTCTCTCTGGCAATATGATATGCAATTACTTCCGAATCGATTGTCGTCTGAAAGATTGCACCGGTATATTCGAGCTCATGACGAAGCTCAGGTGCATTGACAAGGTTACCGTTATGTGCAAGTGCCAAGGTTCCTTTTACGTAGTTTAGAACAAGCGGCTGCGCATTCTCACGCGTACTGCTACCTGCTGTTGAGTATCTGACATGACCTACTCCGATGTCTCCCTTTAAAGTGTCCAATATCTCCGGAGTAAAAGCCTCATTTACAAGTCCCATATCCTTATGGCTTGTAACTTTTCCCTTTGGTCCGGTTGTGTCGCTCACGGCAATACCGCAGCTCTCCTGTCCTCTGTGCTGAAGTGAAACGAGTCCGTAATATATAGATCCGGCAACATCGCCGCCGTCAAAATCATACATACCAAAGACACCGCATTCTTCACCAAGACGCTTATAATTCTCAGTCCTACCTTCGTAATTCATTTGTTCTCCTTGTTTTTAAAGAAAAAAATAACCTCAAACACCGAACATTTTAACATCATATCAGGTACGATTCAATCAGAACTTATTAGCCTTTCTACATTCTGTACGGTGCCAATAATCATCTTACTGCTGCCCCTGCTTCTCAAAATAGTTGTAGATCGCGCTGATCCCAAAGCACAGTATTCCGCTGATCAGGAAGCTGATCGCACGCCCGATCGTATTTTCATAAGTGATATCGTACATTATAAACTTAACAACACTGACCATAGCCAATACAAGTCCATATATTCGGAGCTCTTTTGCCCCAAAAATCTTGTTGAACCCAATGACTATGCACAGTATGGCAAAAGCCAAAACCGCAACGCTGACAATATAGCCTGCCGCATCATAGCTGATAAGCGAAACTATGAGGATGATGCCAAATTTAATTCCGGCGTACAGTTTTTCAGCACTTTTTCCTGCGAAATGCCTGCGAACATTGACACAGGCAAGCGCTGTAGTAAAGGCAATATTTATTCCCTGCAAAGCGGCTCCTTCGACCATATAAATATTGTAAAGTCCCAAAAGTAATCCCGCTGCATTTACACCATCAAGAACCATCAATGCCATAATATTACTTACGCCCTTATCGTCTCTGTCAAACTTAAGCATCCGCATGAGCATGTTGAAGATTCCCACGGGGATAACCGCACACATAATCTTGAAACCGTCATTACCAAAAGCAGATTTATCTGCAACAGTCCAAAATAAAAGCGCAATACATGCCTGAACATAGAAATACCAAATAAACTTATATTCAAACGACTTTTTGACGACAAAGCCTTCCATTACCAAAACTATGATCGCATATACAAGTTCCACAGCGCAGAATATGATGCTCCACTCGCCGAAATTCTCAAGTAAGGTCATCAGCGCCGCCAATATGATCGCCTGATTTCTAAAAAGAGCATACTCCTTCTTCACACCGTAAACAGCAATCGGGAGGAGTGCGACAAAAAGAGCTCCGCTGTCAAAAAACTCCTGATATAAAACATAAGTACCGATCTCCGCTATCGCAAACCAGGCAGTTATCCAAAAGCTCTTATAGAACGATACCGTTTCGTTCTCTTTTTCGTTCCGCTGCAAAAAGGCTTCTGCTTCCGCAATCGCAGCAACACCAAAGAACACCATTAGTGCAATCCATTTCGGCATTTTCAGGCAGTCTGCAAGCAAAAGAAATGACACATAAAAGACAATCGCACTTGCACTTGCAAAAAATGTCTTATTAGCACTGTTAATAAGCTTCTTTCCGAATAGAAAAGCCGCAAAATATGCTGCACTGATAACTACAATAAGGCCTGCAGAAACGGTTAAAGAAACGCATTTTTCAACATTATGCCCGATCCGTGTTGCAAAATATAAAATTATCGCCAGATTTATACAACTTTGAATCGTTCGCTGCAAATTATCTTTTCTAAAGTTATACTGGAAGGCGCCTCCCATGATCAAAAGATAAACAAGAACAGGCAAAACCAAAGCTCCATCCTTTAAATTCCATGCAAGAAGCGCGGAAATGATATATCCCGCATTTCCGATAACCTGAAAAAGCTTGCTTTCTTTTTTGCCCATGTACAAAATAATTCCGGCCCAGACAAGCAAAAGAACGTACATAGTCACATCGCCGATAGCTTTAAAGTAGATCCTTGTCACAAGTATCGACAGATAACTACATCCAATTCCACACGCAAGAAGCGCTGTAAAAAAGGTATTCCCAGGCTTCTTTTGATGCTCATAAAATGCAAATCCCGTAAGCGCAATGCTCACTGTGAACATCAGACCAATTTTGATCACGTCATTGAGATATGGAATAATGAGGCTTGCGAACAGGATAAGCGCTATGAAGATGAGTATGCTTGCAAACACCCCCATCAAATGCTTACCTATCCACGACTCCGCTGAGTTCTTATTTGCATTATTAATATTGCGAAATGCGGACTGAGGATTCTGTTGATACGCAGGGTTTAATTGCTGCAGATTCTGCTGATATGCGGCGTTAAATTGTTGCCTGTTCTGCTGATATGCCGGATTGAATTGCTGCCCGCTCTGATGATATGCAGGATTGAATTGTTGCCTGTTCTGCATAGACTGATATCCAGTCTGGTTACTGTTCTGCTGCCCATTCATAGGCTGCGCCGGCGCCGCTCCTTGGGGCATCTGGCGATATTGCGATTGCATCCCCTGCGGTTGCAAAGTTCCCTGCATTTGAGGCTGTTGCATGTTTGGCTGTTGCATATTCATCTGCGCCTGCGGTTGTTGCATGTATGACTGCATCTGCGCCTGCGGTTGTTGCATGTATGACTGCATCTGCGGCTGTGGTTGTTGCATATTTGCTTGCTGCATGTTCGACTGCATCTGCGCCTGCATTTGTTGCAACTTTTTCTGCTCTTCTTTTATATCTACAACAGCATGTGTGGCTCTCGACAAGCCAAGTTGAATCTGACCGACCTGGTACTTTATCGATTCAAGTTCCCTCTCCAATTCTTCTATCTGTCCCATACACTTAACTCCTCCGTTTTGCTGAAAGTATAAGGAAAAATGATACTAAAAATTTCTTCTAAGCAACAAACCGCCTGAAACTTTTTTCTTCGTTCCAGGCGGATAAATAATTCAGACATTTCTATTTTTTCTTATTCGTAATTATATATGAAGCGGACTCAGATGTACAGCACCTCACTTTTTTCTCCATCGGTCATGTCGGCTCTATCTGCAAGCAGTTATATTGACGCTCAAAACTCTTTCCTTTCCATGATTCTGTCACTGATAATAACAGATGCAACAAGTCCGATAACTACAACCACGCATGCTATGATGCCCAGATTTTCAAAGCCTCCCAAAAAATTCCCTACTTCCAATATAGCAAGTGCAAAAAAATCCTTTAAAAACGCTGTTTTCATTATCACGGCGCAAATAATTGCAAACGCTATGAAAACAAAAGCCAGTACCAGGCGGCCTTTTTCGGCGCCGAATTTTAACATCACAGGAATCACTACACTGCATATGAGAATAAGTATCGGCGCAACCACGATACTCTCTAAAATAATATCCGCTAAGATGATCTTATTATATTTGCTTATGGAAGAAACTGCTTTTACCAGATACGGAATAACCCAGCTCGCCAAAAGAAGAATCCCAAACAGAGCATACTTTGCTCTTGCGTAGTTTTTTCTTGCGTTTGGCATCGTCATCAAAAACACCATCCCATTGTCATGGCTGTCGTATGACATCGTCGAATAAGCCAGTATCAATGACAACATTGAAAAATAGTAGACGAAAAAATCAATGTTCATTGTGTAGATCATCGCCAATATCATCATAAAATATATAATAAAGAAACTTCTTCTCTGTTTGAGTAACCTAAAATCCTTTATCAAAAAACTCTTCATAATCAATTCCCTCCCAAAGTAAGCATGATGATATCATCAATCCTGCTGTTTTCCACTGCTATATTAGGATAATTGTCGATATAATACTGCTTTTCATTTGTAAGGCAGGTCACACTGAGGTTGTCTTTTCTGCTGACGGTGACATACTGCTTATCAAGTTCTTCAAACTCTTTTTCCGACATCTTGAGAACTCCGTACTGACCAAGGAGTACATCCGTGTCCTCGTGCAAAATAATTTTTCCGTTGTCGATCATGTATATATCATCGCAAAGCCCCTCAAGATCCGTTGAAATGTGCGAACTGATAAGAATAGACCTCGTAGCATCCTCCTCAAGATATTGTCTTAGCATATCCATCACTTCATTTCTTGCAAGAACATCAAGTCCCGTAGTCGGTTCATCGAGAATCAGAAGCTTCGCTTTGTGACTTATTGCCAAAAGAACTTTTAGCTTTGCTTTCATACCGCTTGAAAAGTTCTTCAAAAGCTTGTCAAACGGAAGTTCCATCTTTTGGCATAATTCCTTGAACTTATCTTCTTCAAATTCCCTGTACATCGCACGCATGATACATGCAATATCATTGATGTTATAAAGCATGCTCATTCCGGAATCGGAAAAAGAAGCGCCTATGTTTTCCATATTTTTACCGGGAGCATCGCCCATAACCTTGATGCTGCCTGCATCGGGATGTATAAGCCCAAGTATAGCCTTTATAGTGGTGCTCTTTCCGGCTCCGTTTTTTCCGATAAGCCCTGTTACCGTTCCTTCCTTGATATCCATTGAAATATCAAGTTCAAAATCCTTATATTTCTTCTTAAGCCCATCTATCTTAATCATCATTTTCTCCTTTTATTCGCCCAGAATTATCTCCAAAATCTCACGAATGTCATCATCATTAAGGCCAAGTGCTCTGGCACGTTCAACCGAAACGGTAAACTCTTCCTCTATCGACTTCTTTCTTGCTTCAACAGCAAGCGCCATATCAGTTCCCGCAACAAAGCTGCCCTTCCCATGCACAGTAACAACAAAGCCTTCCTCCTCAAGTCGATCGTAGGACTTCTTCACCGTAAGGGCGCTTATCTTAAGCTCATTTGCAAGTTTTCTTACTGACGGAAGCGCATCGCCCTCCTTAAGTTCTCCGCTTATTATCTGCTGCTTGATATTGTCCATAAGTTGCTCGTATACCGGCACCATAGATGAACCGTTTATCACTATCTGCATGTCTGTTTCCTTTCCCGGAGTTTTCCGCCTGCGCAGTGCGGAAATCAAAACTTTCTGCAGTAAGTTTTTTCTCCGTTCATAAACAGTGTATAACAGCATATAACTGTTGTCAACTGTTATATGCTGTTTATCTTTCATGTTAGCAACAATGTAATAGCTAAGCAATCTTTATATAGCAAAAGGCAGCCACACTAAATTTAGTGCAACTGCCTTTATATGGCCCACTGCATATGCGAGCATCGAAAAATTTGAAAACTTCCTAAATTGATGCTTTCAACACATAGCCTAGAGTATGTGAAGCATCAAAATTCCGAAAATGTATCAATTATGATGCTTTGAGCGCTCATTACTTTCATTTTAAGCATCAAAAAAATATAAACTCATAATTTTGTTGCTTTTCCCATAATACTAATAATGCTAATTGCGGGATTTATCCACATTTATATATGAGGCGACCTCAGATGAACATGAATTTACAGTCTTTCTCGACCAAGCAACGGCTCCGCACTTTGCACAGCCGTAGTGGCGATAGTTTCTTGTAAACTTGCTATCACGCTTGCGATAGATTGTGGCACCACAGCCGCCACAGGTAAATACATACTTTATAGCCATTTCAGAGGCCTTGTAATTCTCGATGCCTTTTTCACAGCCTTCGGTCACTCGTTTGATATTGTAGCCGTAAACACGATTCATCAGCTCGGCGTACTGCTTCCACTTGCCCGTATGTCTCATGCAGCCTTTACACGTATGCAGAAGCTCATGGATAATTGTCTCCTTGCAGGCTTTTTCTGAAATCCTGTCATCAGCAAGAAGTCTCTCCGCAATCTCAATCTCATAGCTTCCGTCTTTTTTCAACCTGCACAATCCCCAACGAGTCTTGGCTCTTCTGTTCACAGACCATAAGGCAATCTTGCCAAGCTCTATTCCCAAACAGGTAATCTCACTAATACACTGCTCTCTCAAAAAAATAAAATTCTTCATACCAAACCATAAAACTCCAAATAACCTATATAAAAAAACAGCTATATTACTTTTTCAGCATATAATCATCAAAAAAGTCATATCCCCGCAAAAACAGACCTCCGCCCCATACAAAAGACTCTAGGTCCCAGCTCCCAGGCTTCACTCCCTTTCCTCATACTTTGATACCATATCAAGTATCTCCTGCGCGTACTCGGGATACTGGCGTGCCATATCTTCGACTTCATTCTTTGCATTGCCTGCAACGATGTCTTTGTTGTATTCCATGCGCTTTCTCAGAGACTGACGGCGCACATTAAGGCTGTGCCTTATCTCGACTTCTTCGTTATGACTAAGAAGCGCCTCGGCCTGATGAATCCAGATTTCGGGATCGCGCACCCTGAAGTGCCTTAGCATATAGATGAGGTCCTTCTGATTTGAATCAAGCAGCCTTCTGGCATCTTCAATTTTCTCACGTTCCTTGCGTTCTCTGAGATACTTGTTATAAAGTTCCGTAAGCTCAGCTGAACTCATAACCCTGTACTTCATGCGAAGATAATCAAGCAGATTTGTATTGTTTACATATCTTACCTTGACCTGATTCTGCAGCATTATAAGCCTTGATATCGACTTCTTCACATTCTTAAGCTCAACCTGCGCGTTGGTACTCTGCACATATAGCACCGTTATCGCGATTGCCGCAAGAAGAATCAGCATCATATATCCGTAGATAACATTAAGCTTTAATGCAAACTGGAGTATCAAAAGAAAAACTATCATAACCACAAGAACAACGCCCACGGTAATGGTCAGTTTCTTCGAATTTTCAATAGTTTCGTTAAGATCGTCTTCTCTGAAAATATAAGCCTCATGCTCAGAATCAAGACGCTTAAGATCATTCTTTATCTTCTTCTGGAAAGTTTCGGCTTCGAGAAGTTTCTCGGATGCTTCCTTCGCATTGTCCTTGAGTCTGTCCATACGTTCAAACTCTTCGTCCGTCATCCTGCTCTTTCTCTTGTCAAACTTCTCCTGAAATTCCCTTGCCTCAACAATCTTTCTGGCACAGTCGTCAATCTCTTTCCTCTGCTCGGGCGGAAGCGCATTGATTTCCTCCATGTCCCGCAGATGACTCGTGACATCGTTGTACTCAAATTCAAGAGCATCTAGCTCTCTCGCAGCTTCCTCCATCTGCTGAAGGCAGCTTCCAATATATTCTCTTCTCTGAACCGGATCGTTCATATCGAGATCTTTTCTCGTATAAACTATGTCACTCCAGTTCTCAAGCTCAGCCTGCTGTTTTTTCCACTCATCGGCTGCGGACTTATGAAAAATCTTGTCCCAAAACCCCATTCTTTACTCCCATTGCCGCATCCGGCAAACAACATATTCATTCGGAACCTGCTCATCTCCTTGAGCCGGCGGTCTTTTCCTTGACAGTCTCCCTGTACTTTGCCTTTATACTCTCGGTAAGTTCACCGATTTTCTCATAATACTCGTGCATCTTCCCCTCAGCCTTATATACACCGAGCGTTCCGATCACGTGATTCTCATCGCTTGCAGCATACAGATCCGCACACTCATTCATCCTCTTCTCAAGTTCCAGAGAAGTTTCATATGCTTTCTTATCCTCAGCGACAAACTTAACATACTCTTCATCCGACATCTTCATACGAAGCGCCGCAAGATACTGAATATACGACTCCTCATCCTTACCGTCTTCATAGGCCTTCATGAACAGCTCCGCCGCTCTGTCGAAAAGAAAAAGTCTCGCATACATCACACCTTCGTTGTGCTCGATCCTCGCTCTGATCGCAAGATCGATATCCGGCGTATTCTCAAGCAAAAACTCATATTCCTTAAAAGCCATGCTGAACTTCTCGCTACGCATAAGGAAATCCGCTCTCGCAAGCTTCTTGCTGTAAATATCCATCCCCGCATTTTCACGAAGTATGCTCTCTGTGCGTTCAATCTCCTTGCGCGTATTGTAGCCGACATAATCAAGGATTGTTCCCGCAAGCGCCGCAACCGAGCACTTCTTCGAAGCCATACCTCTAAGCTCGTCGGCAAGTTTCACAAGCGAACATTCCTTGTCTATCCATGTAAAAAGATCGTCTCCAAAACTCTCTTCATCGAGCAAAAAAGCATTCTGTACAATGCAATAGCACAATTCCTCTATGCAAAAGACATTCCTGCCAATTTTTTCCATATGAAACGGCGTTTGCGCGTATGTTCCTATGCACAATATCGGTTTATTCATATCTGCTGCCCACTTTCATTAAAGTTCTATGATCTGTTCCCATGATTTGCCGGATGCAGGGAAAAGTTCTCCAAATCCCATATCAACAACTCTCACGTTCACTTCGCTGACAGAATTCATGTTCATCAAGATCCTCAGCCTCGTTGTTCCGGGCGGCCTCTTCTCAAGTCCGTCAAGATAGAGCTGCACCATCTTCGGCATCTTGCCTGTAAGAGGCGTCACCTGGATATTAAGTATTCCGCTCTGATCCATGATGATATCCATTCCCGTCTCGGCTTCGTACCAGTTTATTCCCGCATCAAGAAGTGCACAGTACACTTCCGTTCCGCATTTTAAAAGATTTATTCCAAGATTTGACTTTAGCTTATCTTCACCCAGAAAAACAAATTTCACCGGCTTTGTGGGATTTATCCTCTCCCTCGCCGCAATACTTGCGCCCTTGCTGAACATGTTGTTTCCCTGAAAAACTCTTCTTGTCCTGCACAAAAACTCAAGCGACCTCTTCTGCCACTTCTCTCTGAAACCATCGCCCAAAAGAAATACAGTCGAGATGATCTTCTCACTGCACACCTTCTGCATCACGGTCAGGAATTCATCGTCGAGCCTCTCGCACATCTTGTGATAAGCCGCACCCTCTTTGGGAAATCCGTCCGCAGAAAACTTAAGCTCATCATAGGTGCTCTCTTCAATCGTCGCAACAACGGGCGTCGTATTGTGATTAAGAGACATCTCGTACACTCTCAGCGTCTCCATATCAAAGTCACATGCGACAACCGTGTGATTCATAAGTTCTTCCGGCTGATAAAGCATATAATTGTAAAAACTTTCCTCGTGGCTCTGATAAAAGATATTCTCAGTCTTAAACTCAAGCGCCGACGTCACGGCATTCAAAACCTGAATCATCCTGTGATCAAGAGACCTCGTGGTAAACATTATCGCCTCGACATTATCGAGAGAAAGTTCCATTGACAAAAGCGACAGACTTCTTTTTATAAATAAGGTCAAAAGAGCTATCGGATCATATTCGCCGTCTCCGACAACCACAGGCTTTCCCTCCCTTGCGGCGCTCACAAGGCCGTATACCGGAAGTCCGTCCTGTTCCTCTATGTGACGCACAGCCTCTTTTCCGTAGAACCACTGGTTTACATCATTTTTTTTGCAAAGAACGGTAGGAATATTATAAAGTTCGGATCCTGCAAGCACCGATAAAGTTTCCGGCATATCCGCATCTGATGCCAGAAAACTTATCTGTGAGACCTTCTCTCCCAGATCATATCCAAGTACAAAACGTCTTTCCTCAGAATTTCCAAAAAGCATTTTATATCTTCCTCTTACTCTTCACTGTTTCTTTTTTCCTGTATCGGTTTAAAAATACCGTTGCAGACAAAGTTCTTATTATGATATTCCGCAAGGAGCTTATCCACAGTATCATAGTCCTGAAGCGTCTCTCCTATCATAATGTCATTGATAAGACTGTATCTGCTGTTGCTGTCGCTCTGATTCTTTGTAATATCACTCTTCTGGATAGTTCCGCTCTCTGTAAGAGCATCCTCGTTGTCTTCCTTATCCTCGGTAATGTAATACTGAAGCTGTTCTCCGAAAAAGAGAACGAAAGCACAGACATAAATTCCCTCGTACATCTCCTGAAGTTCGATGCTGTGGTACTCATTGTCCTCTTCACCCGCAAGTCTGTAGTGAATATGGCAGTGAGTTCCCGGCTCCGTGCGGTATTCAAGCATCGTCTTATCCGCAAAGTGCGAAAGTTCCGGAACAATTTCCGAATACTCAAGATAGAACGGGAAATATATATTGTTTGCCATAAGGCTCTTTATAAATACCTTTGCGACGTCTTTGTTTACCGTCTCCTCGGAGCTCTTTTCCGTAGCATAATATCTGAGATATGCAAGCTTGCACACATCCTGTATCGGAAGCTCCTGAACCGCCAAAGCCTCTATCCTCTCAAAGATATACCTGTCGGTAACACTTCCATGCACAAAATAGTCGTATGCCCCAAGTGACAAAAATGCCATCTCAATGTCCGCATTTGCTCCGCTTCGCACATATGACTTGAAAATATCAGTCTTTTCACCGATATACGATCCGCTGAAAAGCATCTGAACAAGCATCCTCTCCGAAAGAGAATACGTATCTATTCCAAAAACCTCCGCAGCCTTCCAGATATCTCTCATCTCTTTTACGGTTCCCGAAAAATTCTTCTCAAGATACTTAAGAAGCTGCTCGTCATACTTGCCGTTTACAAATGCGTAGTAGGCTATCTCGATCTCTTTTGCCGAAACACCCAGATCATCCTTATCAAGGAGTCTGTTGCACATTCTAAGTATCACTTTGGCATCTATTCCATACGTTCCGTAAGTTCCCATCCACTCAAGTGCCTTATCGCACAGACCGCCGAGAACCATAAGCTCTATGATCTCGCTGCGCTCATGCCCCTCCATGCTGATGGGATCGATGGCCAAAAGATACTCCGTAAGCTGCCTTGTAAAATCATTGTCGTAATAAAATCTCACAAGACTGCTCTGTATCTCGTTTCTGTATTCCTTTTTTACAAACTCCGACTCGGCAAGGTCTCTGTACCTTCCGACATTCTCCATATCGATGGTGTACGCGTTTTTGCCAAGATCACACAAAAACAGATCAAGATTCTCTCTTCCCTTCTGAATGTAAGGAATCGCATATCCCGATAGCTTACCCGGAATCATCATCTTGATATTGGAATAAGGCACGCTCACCGCATACCTGTTTTCATCATGGTCTACCAAAAGAACCGTATAATCACTTCCATAAAGCGGCACAAATGCACGTCCTCCGCTCATCGGATAGCGCATCTCTTTCGCGCACTTATCGTATATTACGCAAACTCCGCACATCTTCTGATTGTCAGTCTTTATCTCAGATGTATAAAGAACCGCAAGCACTTTGGATGCATTGGAAGCATCAACCATCTGCTTGGTCAAAAGATTCTTATAAAGATATCCCAGGTCTCTTCCCACGCGCCCTTTATCAAGCTGCGCCATTAGATATTTCTCGATCTGAGGCACATAGGTATCGTAAAGTTCCGGATACTCCTGGCGTCTTTCATGTATATATCTGTAAAGAATCGCATTTTTATCATATTCAAGAGTGCTCTGATACGAGAAATACATGAGAACCATCCTGCTTATCTCGCAAGGAAGCTGTCCGTCATCTTTTACATAAATGGACATCATATAATACTCATAGAGCCTCGTTATCCTAAGCTCCCTGTCAACACCCTTTTCGTACCACTCAAACGCGTACCTGTCGGTCACTCCTCCCTTTATCAAAAGAGATACGATAGCTTCAAGCACATCATCGCTTCCCTTTATCTTATAGCAGGCTTTGAGTATTCTAAAAAGTCTCTTGTCAAAGTTCCTTACTCTGGCCGACAGATAAACAACCTGATCTATAAGATTAAGGCTTAAAATCTCTTTTTTTGCCCCGTACTCAAGGATGCTCAGTTCCTGACTCTCAAGCCTTGCAAGGATTGAAGGCGCTTCGTTTAAAATATTCATTCCCTCAAGGTACAAAATAGGACTCATGCAGCCGTGTGAAAGCTGCTCGCCGATCATCATCCACTTTCTCTGGCCGCTCATCACATGGTCTTCGCTTACATATTGAAGGAGCCAGGCAATCCGCCAGTTATCGGGATTTCTTCTAAATATGCCTTCAAGCCTTTCGGAGACGTCATTTATAACCCTGTCCTCTTTGCTGCAAAGAGATGTCAGATACAGGTGATAGCTGTAGAGCACATCCCCCGGTACATTTTCAACTTCCATTGCGAGCTGGTCGAGTATCCACTTACCTTCGTTTACTCTGCCCGCAGTTATATAATATTGAGCCGTGTAGAGCCTAAACTCAATATCCTTATCATCAAGAGCGTTCATCTTGGATATTATCTTGCCTGTCTCGGAAACCCACACTCTCGAAGTTATCTTCTTGCACCTAAAACTCTCATATGTCTTAACGAGCTGAACCACGAGTTTCTTCTTCTCCTGATAGGCGGCGGAAGGATGTTTTCCCGTAAGATTCACCGAAACCGTAACAGGTAGTTCCACCTTGAAGAAAGCATTGCAAAAGACAATCTTTCCGAAATTATTGCCGCTGTGAAGCTTCTCTGTCCTAAGACGAAGCTTGAGATGGCAGCTGCTTCCGGTAAAATCATCTTCCGTTATCTCGTATTTATCGAGCATGATGAATTCGCCTTCAACCAGAATACTTAATCTGCTGTAGCCCCAGCCGTTCCTTGTTATGAGAATACCGTTATCGTGCGGAAGTCCGGTATAGTCAATCACAAGTTCCTTTTGATCGAGCAAAAAACTCATCGGACGCTTCTTACTTATCGCAATAAGAAACTCCTCTACGTTCTGCTCATTTCCGGGCACGCAGGAAAGTCCTCTGTAAAGACTCTCGTACTGCTCGTCATTTCCCTTAAATATTGAAATAAAGTCGCTTGAATAAAAGAGGTCGATTGCCTCTTCCCAATCAGTCTTTGCCAAATTTGCAAAATGAAAAAGATTCTTGATGTCACCAAGGCTTGATGCGATCTGCTCATGCCTTACCGTGACAACGAAAGGGAGAACGTACTCTCCCTGATTTGATACAATTCGAAAATCTCCCTTGAGCACATCGCCCTGCGAAAGCCCACGGGAATTGAATCTATAAGATACTTCATAAGGAGAACCGGAAAAATTTTCGGTGAGAACCTCCATCCTGATCTCAGTGGAGCTCACTTTTCCGGTAACCAGCTTATCTTCAGGTCCGAATATGGTAAAAGAGCCTTCGGAAGTTTCACCTGAACTAACCAAAAGCTCAATACGCGGAGTTGAAAAATCTAATTTCTTCTCCGCATACTCATATTTTCCCTGTAAAATTCTCTCAACTATCTCTCTCACGCCGCACCCCATAATACTTTCATCCATTTTAGTATACCACGATAATGCGACGCATTCATTAAAAGATTATCCTGTTTTTATAGTGTTCAATGAAACACCCCTATCAATTACTCACTCCTGAGTGCATCGATGGGATTGAGCTTTGCCGCGCGTCTTGCGGGATAGATACCAAAGAACAGGCCTATTCCGGTTGAGATTGCAACGACTCCCGCCACAAGTACGGGATTTACCACAAATCCAAAGCCAACCACGGTACATGCAAGCTTGGCAAACAAAAGACCTAGGATTATGCCGATGATTCCTCCTATTGAAGTAAGAATCGCAGCCTCAGCAAGGAACTGTGTGAGGATTGAGGATGTCTTTGCGCCTAGGGATTTTCTTATTCCGATCTCTCTGGTTCTCTCTGTAACCGACACGGTCATGATATTCATAACGCCGATACCTCCGACCAAAAGAGAAATACTTGCTATAAGACTTACTACAGATGTTATTACATTGAGAATAGTCCCCGTTACAGCATCCATTCCTTCTGTTGATTTAACTTTGATCGCGCCCTCACCTCGAAGTCCCAAGACATTTTCAACAACGCTCTTTATCTTGGCATCGGCCAGATCTTTATTATCTTTGTGCACATATACAGAAGCTGTTGTAAACATGTTATTTATGTCTTTATCAATCATATCGACAATCGTCGTGTAAGGTGCATCCGCCAAAAAAACCGGATCATTACCGTACTGTCCCGCATATGCCTTATCCATCGAAGTATCTTCTTTTATGCCGACTACAGTAAATTCCTTTGTCTTCTCACCGACAGTTACCTCGATTGTTTCTCCGACTGCCTCTTCATATCCAAAAAACGTCTTGGCTCCGATCTGGCTTATTACACACACGTAATTACCACCATCAACATCATCACGTGTAAAATAACGGCCATGCACAATCTTATTTCCGCCGAGAAATTGCTTTACATCGCTTGCTCCGTCTATATACAGATCATAAGAATCTTTTTTCCCAACGCCCGATCCGAACACTGAGTTACTTGGTCCAAATCCGTATATATAGTTCATACTGCGCTCGACTGCAGCCATATTTTCAGGCGTAAAGCACTTATCGGTCTTGCTCGCATCGATAGAAACATCGATTGTCAAAACGTCCATATCTTCCAACTGACCGTTGGCTTCAGCCTTAAGGCCGTCTCCGATAACGAGAACCGTAAGCACCGCCGCTATACCTATTATGATTCCAAGCATGGTAAGAAGAGATCTTCCCTTATTATTTTTTATGCTTGCAATCGCACTTTTTAAATATTCTCCTGCTGTTCCCATATTTTTACACTCTCAATGCATCTATCGGTTTCATTTTTGCAGCCTTTCTTGCAGGATAAAGTCCAAAGATAAGACCTATCATTATTGAAAAAGCTGCTGCGCCAAATATTGATGTAGGCGGAATAATAAGCGGCATATTAATGAGCTTGCACATCACTCTTGCAAGAACGATTCCAAGTATGATTCCAAGCACTCCGCCTGAAAGCGTAAGAATCGCCGCCTCTGACAAAAACTGCATCGTTATCGATCCGGTCCTTGCTCCGATGGACTTTCTTATTCCTATCTCTCTTGTTCTTTCGGTCACAGAAACAAGCATAATATTCATAATGCCTATTCCGCCGACCACAAGTGATATAAACGCAACCAGGATAAGGAACTTGGATGCTCCGCCCATAATCGTATCGATCTGACTGCTTAGATCAGCCATACTGTATGATGAAACCACATTTTCTCCTCTGAGCCCATGCGCGTTTGTAAGTATGATCTGCGCTTCATCACATCTTTCCTGTAAGTTGTCCTGATCCGCAAAAAGAACCAGCTGATTCCATTTACCTATCTCATATCCAAAATCCGAAGCAAATGACGTATATGGAGCCTCAAGAGTCACAGAGTAGTCCAAATCCTGTGTAAAAAAGTCATAAAACTCATTTGTATTTTCTCTGAGTCCCACAACGGTATAATTTGCAGACTTTCCGTTTATCGAAAGCTCTACCTCTCCGCCTATACATTCATCGGTTCCAAAGAGTTTTTTTGCATCATTTTTGAGCATAACGCATACTCTCTGTCCGCCTTCTACCTGACGCTCCGTAAAATAGCTTCCCTTGTAAACTTTATTTGCAAAGCCATATTGAAAAGATTCCGCACCGCTCTGCACAGTCAGAAGGCATGTTCCTCTGGGGCCTTTTATTTTTCCTTCACCGTAATTGGTCGGTGATACACCTTTTATATCAGGTAATTCTTCTTTAAGAAGATTAAGGTCGTCCGGGTCAAAAAATTCGGTTGTCTTTGTCGTATCAATACTGATAATTCCGTAGTTGCCGGCAATCCCATTGATCTGATCCTTAACATACTGCTTCATTCCGTTACCGAGAGCGACCACCGCAATTACAGCCGCTATACCGATGACAATACCAAGCATTGTCATAAGCGTTCGGTAGCCGTTATGCTTCATCTGTTTAATTGCACTTTTTATATACTCGCCTAATTTTCCCATTTTATTACTTCCGTTTTGAAGTATTACTTTTTCTGTTCTTCAATAGTTGCCACTGCCATTCCGTCTGTAAGAGTATCAAGATTTGTTGTTATTACCTTGTCATTTTCTGTAAGACCTTCTGTGATCTGAGCTTCCGTACTTGTTGAGATGCCGATTTTAACAGGTTTCTTTACGGCTGTTCCGTTCTCAAGAACAAATACATAATCACCCTCTGCATCCGTAACCACATACTCATAAGGAAGAACAATGGTATTATCAGCCTTCTCGGCGTGAATCTTGTTGTTTGCCTCTACTCCGAGAATTATGTCTTTATCAGGATTTGTAACTTTGATCTTGGTATCTACAACAGCTACACCGTTGGCATTTTTTGTTGCAGAACCTGAGATCTGTAAGATCTCACCGTTGTAATCTTTACCGTTGATCTTGATATCAACCTTCTGGCCTACCGAGATCTTGGGAAGATCTGTCTTTGATACCTGAACATTTACCTGAACGTCATCAAGGTTTGCAAGTGTAACAATCTTTGTTCCGCTTGCAACTGTAGCACCTTCTACGATATCGACCTCTGTAACAACACCGTTAAAATCAGCCTTAACGCCACCCTTTGCAGCCTCCAGTTTTGCGATAGCATCTCCCTGAGTAAGCTGTGCTGTTTCAAGTGAAGCCTTTGTGGACTGAACCTGTCCGCCGTTTACCTGAGAAGCTTTTGCAGTTGCAAGATGCTCCTGCTCTGTCTTAAGATTTGTTATCTGATTCTGCCATCCCTGTATCTCAGGATCGTTCTTAAGTGCACCGCTAACCTCAATGATAGACTGCTGTACAGCCAACGACATCTGTGTGCTGTCATCATCGTCATCGTCTACTCTTCTCTTTATATGTCCGTCTTCCTCTTCGTCAAAATACCCTTCCATTTTGTCATCAATTCCGTTCTGGTTTATATCCATCGCGGTTTTCTGAAGATCATCGAGAGTCTTACTCATACGATTTGTCTTCTCTGTGATCTTATCATTCAAAGCATTGATCTCTGCTGTAATCGCATCAATCCTGTCATTGATCTGCTGCGCGTTCATGCCTTCAGCATACTTTCTGTCAGCGGCTGCTGTCTCGGGGAAAAGAGCACTGTATGAACCCTTAGCCTGTTTGATTGCAAGCTGTGCCTGTTTCTCTGCAAGGTTAAGTTCCTTCTCATTGAAAGTATAGAGCACATCGCCGTTTGAAACCTTATCACCAACCTTGACATTAAGCTTTTCAACGGGTGCTGCAACATCTGCGAAATAACTCTTTGTCTCAGCACTTTCAACAGTTCCTGAAACAGAGAGAATATTCTCAATTGTTCCCTTCTTGATATCTGCCGTCTCAACGATCGTTACGGCATTCTTGGCTCCCATAACACCTTTTACAATGAAAAAGATAAGAAGAAGAGCAACTACGCCGATTACTATCCATTTTTTCTTGATTTTCTTTTTGGGCTTTGCCGACTGCTCAATTTCATCTTCATCATATTCATCGTAAATTTCTACACTGCTGCCTGTTGTCTCTTTAATCTCGTTATTGCTCTCCGCAGCGGAAACCTTTTTTTCTTCTTTATTTTCCACTTCTTTGTTTAACTCTTTATTGTCTGCCATTTTCTCAGCTCCTTAATCTTCTTTGTAATCAGGATTTATAATGTCACTCTGAATCATTCCGTCAGAGATTGTTATGATTCGTTTTGCCTGTGCGGCAATACCCGGATCGTGAGTGATAATGATGACCGTTCTGCCCTCTGCATACAGCCTCTTTATTATCTTCATGATTTCCTTACTTGAAGCCGAGTCAAGGTTACCCGTAGGCTCGTCCGCAAGAAGTATCGGCGGCGCCTGTGCTATAGCTCTTGCTATCGCAACTCTCTGCTGCTGTCCTCCCGACATCTCGTTTGGTCTGTGCGTCTTTCTCTTCTCAAGTCCCACGCTGTTAAGAGCGGCATCAGCGAGGCGTTCTCGTTCTTTTTTACCCACTCCTCTGTAAATAAGCGGAAGTTCTACATTTTCCATCGCCGTAAGTGACTGAATGAGGTTGAATCCCTGAAAGATGAAACCGATCTCTCTGTTTCTGATATCCGATTGTTCATCATCCGTCATATGGGATACATCATGTCCGTGGAGGAAATATTTACCGCTCGTGGGAGTATCAAGACATCCAAGCATGTTCATAAGTGTCGACTTACCTGAACCTGACTGGCCGATTATCGCAACAAGCTCGCCTTCACCGATGGTCAGATTTACATGATTCAATGCCCTGACTTCGTTTTCTCCGGGATTGTATATCTTGCATACATCCTTGATCTCAACAAGTTTTTTCATATAAGGTCTATCCTTTTTTTGATATTCAATAATTGTTATATTAGTATACTTTGACTGTCGTAGTATAAATTACTACGCCAGCCGAAGTATGTCAAGTACATTTACGAAAAAAAGGACTTATCTTACTAAATTGTAAGATAAGCCGCTTCAAACACATGCTAATCTCTTTCAACTTTATAGCTCGGAGGAGCAACATATTCATTTATAACCTCATCATCAAGTCTGGCAAGACCGCGATTTAGCCTTGTATCCAGATCTTGCAACACTGCCTCCGCATCTTCCGAATAGCCTCCTGAAAGAAGCTTTATGATCGTCTCTCTCGCAGAAAGTCCCTCATAAGATATGACGCCCTTAGGATCTGCCATTCGAACAACGAACTGATTATCTCGGAACGTAACAAACTCTTTCCAGCCTTTGACCTTAGACTCCCCGGCCATATCAAGCACTTCTTTTCTGTACGGAAGATACATTCCTTTCTCATACATCTCCACAAGATTTTCATCAGCGTAAAACCATTCAAGAACGCGAGCAATCTTGGAGGTATCCTTTGCTTCAAGCGATTTTTTTGCAACAGCCAGCAGATCTACCGGCGTTACCATCTCTTTATATGAATACCCTGAACTGTCTATTGCCGGCGGATCGCATACGACCCAGTTACATTTTGCCGGAAACTGTTCTGTATATACGGCAACATCAAAGCAGGCAGCCATAACAATACCGACTTTGCCTGCAGAAAACTGTGCTCTTGCAGTATCCGCATCCATATTCTCATATCCCGGAAAAACACTGCCGTCTTCGATCATTCCGAGGATATTTTCAATAATCGGAAGTCCGTCCGAATATCTGTATGTTCCGCTCACGGCATCATAGCCAAAATGTCCCAGCGAAGCGGAAGAAACACTGTAAATATAATGATCTATCGTCCATCCGCTCTGAAATGCAAGAAAATAACCGTATGCGTCACCATTTGATACATCCGTGATCAGCTTCGCATCTTTTCTCACATCATCCCATGTCTTGGGATATATGCTTATTCCCGCTTTGTCAAAAAGATCTTTGTTTATGATCATCTTGTACGACTGAAGGTTGTACGGAAGCGTATAGATCTTGCCTCCAAAGACCTGATCGCCTATAAGAAGATCTTCCTTATCATATCTTGAAAGAAGTGAATCGCTGCCCTCAAGTTCAGATATCGGAACCGCATATCCCGCATTCACGTTTTCAGCAAAAGTATTGGATAAAGGTCTGAACAGATCCGGCCCTTCATTTGCCATAAGAGCAACGTTGATGACATCTGCATAATCTGCACCGTAGACGGTATAATCGATTCTGATGCCCTCCTGCTTACCTATCGTATTGTTGAACTCCTCAATCTGAGCCTCCCTTACAGACTGTTCATGTGCATTATCACTCCACACCGTGACCACTTGAACATCTTCATCATCGGCACCATCTCTGACAGAGCTTTTCTTGAGCATACTATCGGCTATATTTCCGCTGCATCCGGTCAAAAAAACTGCAATCATTCCCCATGTGAGAATTACCCTCAGCGCTTTTCTCTTCATATGCCTTACCTCCGTATGATCGTAATGAATCAGCGTGCTGTAATTATTTCATAAATAACATATGAAAAAGACCATCGAACAATGATGAGAGAACGAAATAAAAATCTTATGAACATTATATTCCGTTTTTTCTTTTCTGAACAGGAGGAATTATAAATCTTAAAATCCTTTGAGTCTCAGTTCTTCTACGAGGTTTACATAAAATTCTCTAACATCGAAATCCTTAATATTTTCGCGGTTAAGGTCTATCATATCGCCGTGAGATATTCCCCTTCTTCCTTTGGGCACAAGCATCCTGAAATCACTGCCCCAGGGAAAAGATTTTTCTCCGACGAGTCCGTCATTTTTCCCGTCAAAAAATTTAACGAGAAGATATGACATATTGAGAGGAAATCTTCCCGCAAGCGGCCTTGTCTGAATCGAACCAACAGACTGATAGTAAACTTCTTCTCTGTCGGGAAGTTCTTCATTTCGCTTCTCACATGCCTCGTGCGTAAGGTCTGTTACAGCGCCGATAAAATCGGGATCCACATCTCCGAGTGCAGCAGCTCCTGCATTATATGCCTTTGCAACCGCAAGTTTCTGCGCTTCCGGTATCTTTCCAAGAAGGTAATCCGCAAATTCGCATCCTCTGTGAGGCGTATTAATGGTTGTAAGCGAAGCCACATCTTCATATGCTCCGCACTTTGATATTGCATATCTCATATCAAGTCCGCCTTTTGAATGAGCTATGACATTGACCTTCTCACATCCCGTCTGCGCCTTTATTTCCTTGATACGCTTTGCCAGTTCTTCGCCGCTCTTTTCAACGGTAGCCGCACTGTTGTGCTCTCCGTAAAAAATAGTCGCGCCGTTATCTATAAGTTCCTGCGGAACTCTTCCCCAGTAATTAAGGTGTTCAAAGTCTCTGAAGAAAACCCCGTGAACCAACAGGATGGGATACTTTGTCTTGCATATCTTATCAGCTTTTCTTTCAGCATCTATCTTCATCTTCGCAGATTCAAATCTAACTTCATCATCTGCAGTCTTAATGATCTTACCAAGCATAATAAGGTTGAGTATCGGCACCATTCCAAAAAAGATACCAAGTGCTCTCCATTTAACTCCAAGCTGTCTACAATTTATGTAAACCAGAATTATTCCGGTCCAGAAAAGGATCGATTCTACAGTAATTATCAGAAGTATTTTTACGACAAAAATCGATGGATTGTCCCTGAATCCGCTGAACCCAAACGGACTTTGAAAAAGATCTCTCAAATAATAGCAGGCAAAAGCCAGCGTACTTATCAAGAAAAACTTCAAAATAATGTTACCTATCCTACAGTTGCGAATTCTTTTCATATGCAATCCCCATTATAATTCATGCACTGTCTATGACTTAGCATAAACAGTGCATCAAACCTTAAACCATCAACATTATTATTTAGCAAGAATCAACATAATCTCATTGCTTCTCTCAACAAACTTAGTCATTGACTCAGCGTCAAGAGGCGCATTCTGGATTCTTGCAAGATCATAGAGCTGTTCACAGATCATCTCTGTATTCTTCTCATCCTTATTGTCCATCACATACTGAACAAGAGGATGATTTGCATTAAGAATAAGTGTCTGACCTTCCGATGCGCCGAAATCTCCCATGGACATTCCGTTCATTGCATACATCTTCATCATATCGGCAAGACGTCTTGATTCCTCTGAAACAGTAAGCATTGAAGACATTTTCTTATCCTTAAGCTTTTCAAGCTTAACAACAAGCTTATCATTCTTAAGAGCTTTCTTGAGCTTTTCAGAAATCTCTTTTTCCTTCTCTTCAAGCTCTTTTGCAGCTTTCTTGGATGTCTTACTCTTAAATGTATCTGTAAGATCGGCATCGATTCTCTTAAAGCTGATTCCCTCATTCTTGCTCTCAAGCTGCTGCATGAAAGGAGTATCGATGTTGTGCTTCATTACGAAAGCTTCCATCTTCTGAGCCTTGAACATCTTGATGTACTGGCTCTGCTGCTGCTCATCTGTTACGTAGTAGATGATACGAGGCTCTTTTTCCTCTTTCTCATCTTTCTTGTCTTCAGCCTTATCGTCAACAACTTCTGCTTCAACCTTATTTCCGTTTTCATCCACAGCTTCCTCTTTCTTAGCCTCTTCTTCAGCCTCTTTGTTGATCTGAAGAGCTTCGGGAAGTGTGAGATACTTACCGTCAAGGTTCTTAAAGAGGATGTAATCGTTCATCTTCTCGCAGAACTTGTCGTCCTTAAGACAACCGTATTTGATGAATGGGCTGATATCATCCCAGTATTTGTCATAGTTTTCTTTATCTGTCTTGCAAAGTCCGGCAAGCTTCTCAGCCACCTTCTTGCTGATGTACTCTGAGATCTTCTTTACAAATCCGTCGTTCTGAAGCGCACTTCTTGAAACGTTCAAAGGAAGATCCGGGCAATCGATAACACCCTTTAAGAGCATAAGGTACTCAGGGATAACTTCCTTGATATTGTCGGCGATAAATACCTGGTTATTGTACAGCTTTATAGTTCCCTCGATAGACTCAAACTCCATGTTGATCTTAGGGAAGTAAAGAATTCCCTTTAAGTTAAACGGATAGTCCATATTAAGGTGAATCCAGAACAAAGGCTCCTTGTAATCGCGGAATACCTTTCTGTAAAATTCACGATACTCGTCATCGGTACAATCCTTTGGAGTCTTAGCCCAGAGAGGATGTGTGTCGTTAAGAAGCTGAGGTCTTCTCTTGATCTTGTACTCAAGCTCAGGCTCTTTGTCCTCTCCCTCTTTCTTCTCGGGATGAACTTCTTCTATAACGACATCAGAATCAAGCTTCTCGCTTGCCTTTATCGTCTCGGTGCCTTCCTCATTCTCTCTTGAAAGGTAAATGTCATAAGGCATGAATGAACAGTACTTCTCGATAACCTCTCTTGCCTTGTACTCATTGCAGAACTCAAGGCAGTCCTCGGAAAGGTGTAATGTAATTGTTGTTCCAACCTCTTTCTTGTCTCCGTCAGACATCTCAAAGTCAGAACCGCCGTCGCATGTCCAGTGAACAGATGCCGCATCGGACTTATATGAAAGAGTATCAATATCAACAGAATCAGATACCATAAATGTTGAATAGAAGCCAAGACCGAAATGTCCTATGATCTGATCCGCATTAGCTTTATCTTTATACTTATTAAGGAAATCGGTTGCTCCCGAAAAAGCCACCTGATTGATATACTCTTCAACTTCCTCGGCAGTCATGCCGATTCCGTTATCCGTAATCTTAATAGTCTTCTCTTTATCATTGAGCACCACGTCAACACGGGGCTTAAAACCTTCAGGAAGTTCATATTCGCCCATCATATCCATCTTGCGGATCTTTGTAACCGCATCGCAGGCATTTGAAATTACTTCCCTGTAAAAAATGTCATGATCCGAATAAAGCCATTTCTTTATTATCGGAAACATATTCTCGCTATTGATTGAAAGATTACCTTTTTTTGAAGCCATAACTCTCACTCCTTTGCATCATTTCAGTATAAGTACGGATCCTGTCACCCATCACCGTACAAATAAAAGTTTAATTCCCTAAACCACAAAAGTCAATAAAAAATTAGCACTCACCAAACATGAGTGCTAACAAGCCTACATCGATTCAATCCTCGCCATTTACAGCCTACCACACAGGCACCGCCGCACAGATGCATGGCCGAGCTGCTCCGTCGCTTGATTTCATGGGGCTCCCAAATCTGCTCTGAAATTCCATCGGCTCAAAACTCCATTCGGTCCGCCCAATAGCCGGAGCCATAGGCTTATGTTTTTGAGGATTTCACGAGAGGCCACATTTTTATGGGGTTCCGACCGTTTTTCCTGCGCATGTTGAGACGTTGTTTGAGCATCCCGATGTCTTTATCGGAAATGTCATACGCTGCTTTGCAGCTATAAAAATAAGCAAAGCCACTCTCGCAAACTTTTTAAGCTTGCAGAGATGGCTTTGTTTATTTTTATACGCCCGCACATGCGGGCTATGACATTTCCGATAAAGACATCGGGATGCGAGTTTAGTCGAAACATGCGCCATAAAAGAAAAACGATCGGAACCCCATAAAAATGTGAGTCGGAGTGATTGCGAAAAAACATAAGCCTATGGCTCCGGCTATCGGGCGGACCGAATGTCAAACAATGAGCCTAAAAGCGGAATTTCAGAGCAGATTTGGGAGCCGCATGAAATCCTAAGCTCTCTCGCAATGCTCGGCCATGCATCTGTGCGGCGGTGCCTGTGTGGCAGTCTGTAAATGGCAATGCTGTGAACGATGCACTTAGTTTATTCGTATTTGGATGCTACGTACTCTGAGTAGCTCATTCCCGCATATTTCTTGAAGCAGCGGCTGAAATAGTTGGGATCGGGGATACCGACTTCGGCGGCAGCCTGATACATCTTTACATTTCCTCCCGCAATCTGCATGGCTTTTTTCATGCGAAGATTTGTCAGGTATTCGATGAAATTGCTCCCCGTCTCCTGCTTGAATTTTCTTGAGAGATAACTTGCGCTAAAGCCGAAGTGCTGTGCTATGTAAGCAAGGTTCAACTTGGAATCCGCAAAGTTGTCCTCTACATATTTTTTTATCAGTTCGGTTGTATTGCTCTCATCCACAGCCGGTGCAACATGCTCGCTCTTTTGCTCCTCCCAGGTGTCACTTGATGCATCAAGCATCTTTTTTACCCTCTCAAGGACCTTTGTGATCTCCGTTCTGACCATAGGCTTTAGCATATAGTCAAAAACCGGAAGACTTACGCATTTCCTTGCATATTCAAACTGGTTGATCGCAGTCATTATTATTATTACAAGATTCGGATATCGCCCTGTCGCGGTCTGGGTAAATTCAATGCCGTCCATAAAAGGCATCGAAATATCCACAAATGCTATATCCGGCTTCAGATCGTCAATAACATTTATGGCTTCTATGCCGCTTGCCGCTTCTCCGACAACTTCCATGCCCAGCTCTCCCCAATTTATCGCTGCGCGCATGAGTTTCCGAGCCGACTCCTCATCGTCTATTATCATAACCCTATAATTTCTGTCCATCGCCTACGCCCCTTATTGCCATTTCTTCCGAAATAATAAACTCTATCTCAGTGTATTCCCCTACTTCACTGTCAATCCTGACAACATCGTTACTTCCGCAATAAATCCTGATTCTTTCGATAGTTCCCCAAAGTCCGAAACTCTCGCCCTCGATCTCTCCTTTAAAATTCCTGTCCGAGTGCAGGATCTTGTCGATCTGTTCCTGTGTCATTCCGACACCGGTGTCACGAACTTTTAGATGAAGAAAACCATCTTCAAGCTTAGAACTTATTTTTATACTTCCCTTCTCTCCTTTCATTCTGATACCGTGATATATACTGTTTTCCACAAGTGGCTGAAGTATCAGCTTGGGAAGAATGAACTTCCCCGTCTTTTCATCTATATCATACTCATCTTCGAATATGTCTCCATAGCGGAGCTTTTGAAGCGCCAGATAATCTTTTACAATCTGCACCTCTCTTGAAAGAGGTATGACTCTGTCTCCCTTGCTCAAAAAATTTCTGTAAAAGCTTCCGAGTATCTCAAGTGAATCGTGAACCTTCACCGCTCCCGCATCAAGTGCAAGAAAACCTATAGTCTCAAGTGAATTGTACAAAAAATGCGGTTTTATCTGTTCCTGTAAGACTCGCATCTCAGCTCTCTGAAGAGTTTTTTCCTTTTCGATCAAAGTAGCGATAAGCTCATTGACGTGATCGATAAGATTGTTGTAATCGTCCTTAAGCATATCAAGCTCGCTTGAAGGCATCTCTATATCAATCGTCTTAAGGTTTCCGGTCCTCTTATTTTTTTCCATTGACTCGGAGAGCTTATATATGGGATCAGTTATATCCGTTTTGATAAAAAGTCCCATATGAATCGCCAGAACAACAAACACGAGTAAAAGCACCATCAAAACATACAAGATTCCATACGGTATACCTTCCGTTCCGTACTTGGATACCCTGATTATCACGATCGGATAATTGTCGACGCTGCACGCCGATAAAAGCATACGCTTGTTGGCGACTTTTATATTTTTATTCTTTATCCCTCCGACTGCAAAACCGGGGCTGTAATAATTCAAATAGTCTTCATTTCCTGCAATAAAGCTGCCATCCGAGCCCAGAATGCAGATATTGTCATAGCGAAGCTTATTAAGCATATCCTGAAAAACATTTGATGATATGTTCATCATCATTATTCCGATACGCTTCTGTGAATTGATGTCATTTATTGACCTCTCTATCGTAACCAGTGGCTTATCATCGATTCTCCTTGCAACGCCTCCGCAATTCAAGGTAACTGTGGCTCTTCCTTCATTGGAATATATGGCCTCTCTCCACTCCCCTGAATTCATAAGGTCTTGATCGTACTTATATGAGATTCTGTTGGTTGAGACCATTTTTTTATCTTCTCTGAATGCCATGACAGAATCCACACCTTCTGCCGCATTCAATATATCCATCATCCCGTATCTGGCATCATTTGTCATGTTGTCATCAACGGCATTTATATCCGCTTTAAGAAATGTCACGAGCCTTCTGTCTGTTATAACAAGCCTCGAAACATCCATATAGTTTTTCAGATCGGAACTTATATTGTTTGAAAGAGCTTTTATCACACTTTCCGATTCTCTTGCAACATATGCTCTACGCTCTTTTTCAGTAATGATATAAGTCGATATCAAAAAAGACACAAAAACTATCATTACAATTCCAATCAAGGTGCTTCTGAAACTTGATGAAAGCGTAGTCTTTTTGTTTTTATCCCCAATCTGATCGATCATCTTCTTCCCCTGTTGAAAAGTAAAAATATCAATAACCGTTCTATAAAAAGATACCATTTTTTCCTACTATTCGCAAAATACAAAAGACCCGGCAATGAATGTATGCCGAGTCTCTATATTCAATATTCAATTATAAACCAACATCAACCCTTAACCGCTCCGGCAATAAAGCTGTCCTGAATCTTTCTGCTTAAGAATACATAAGCAATAAGAGTCGGGAATGTTGCTATTACAAGAGCCGCACCAATCGGGCCCCAATCAGTCGTGTATGCACCCGACAAAGCCTTAATACCCACAGGCAATGTTCTGTGCTTCTGATCTGAAATGAATACGTTGGCAAACATGAACTCGTTCCAGCACTGAAGGTATGCATAGATACCTACTGTTGAAAGAGCGGGCTTCATAAGCGGCATAATGATCTTAAAGAATGTTCCAAAAAGACCGCATCCGTCAATTATCGCAGCTTCATCAAGGTCATACGGAATATCTACCATGAATCCTGTACAAATAAGAATTGACATTGAAAGTGTAAAAGCTGAGTAAGGAACAATAAGTGTTGAATACTTATTGAGCCAGTGAAGCTTTGAAAGCACTACATATACAGGTACGATCGAAGCCTGAAGCGGGATTGTAAGTCCAAGCATAAAGAATGCATTTGTGAGCTTACTGAGTCTCCATTTAATACGTGTAAGTGCATATGTTGCCATCATAGCGGCAATAATTGAAATACCTATTGAAACCACTGTAACAAGTAAACTGTTAAAAAAGTACAGTGCCATATTACCGGTTCCTAAAGCTGAGCTATAGTTGGACCACAACCAATGCTGTGGAAGTCCGATAATATTTGCTCCGAAAATTTCGTCATTTCCCTTAAGAGAGAAAGTAAACATGAAATATATCGGGAATAAATTGATTATCGACCAGATAACCAAAAGTATATATACAAATGTTTTTTTCTTTCCTACCATCATTAATTATCCTTTTCCTTAAATGCAGCACTAATTAGTAACGCAAAAGCGAAGCACAGAGCAATAAGCATCACAGAGATCGTACTTCCCATTCCGTATCTGTTTCTCAAGAACAACATGTACTCGAGCAATGTACTCGGTACTTCGGTTGTCTGATAAGGACCTCCGTCGGTCAAGATACGAACAAGGTCGTATGTCTTAAGTGAACCTGTCACCGCAAAGATAACACTGACTCTGATGATAGGCTTAATGATCGGGATAACAATGAATCTGTCTGTCTGCCACTTAGTTGCACCGTCAATCATTGCGGCCTCTCTAAGATCGGGTGAAACACCCTTTACTCCGGCATACATAAGAAGCATGTGATATCCGACATACTGCCAGATTGTAGGAACTACAATACTTCCAAGTGCAGTCTTTGGATCGCCGACCCAAATATGCTTCAGACTTCCCAAATGAATTGCTTCAAGGAATCTGTTCAAGATACCGTAATCGGGGTTGTAGATTTTAAGCCAAAGCTGACCTATAACAACCGTTGAAATAAGCACGGGCATGAAGAAAACTGTAAGGTAGAAACGCTCGCCCTTCGGCTTTCTTCCAAGTATAAGCGCAAGCAATAATGCAAGCGGTAACTGTATAAATACTGAAAATAGTGCCAATATAAGTGAGTTCTTCAATGAGATCATAAATTTAATGGATCCGTTGGTGAACAGCTCTTTATAATTGGCTAATCCTATGAATGTTCCATCGGTAAACCCATTCCAGTCATATAAACTTTTATACAAAGAAACTAAAATGGGAGCAATTAAAATACTAACGAATAAAAGTAATCCGGGAAGCAGAAATACAAAGACTGCCAGCCCTTTTTTTAACTCCTTATTCCTCTTCTGTTTTAACGCACTCTTATCTCTTTCCATACAAAATAACCTTCCAATAAAATACGGTTCTTCCTATGCTTCCCATTGGAAGCACAGGAAGAACCAAAATAAAATCATTTTAGATTTACAATATCTGTAAAGGAATTACTTAATATCCTTTGCAAGACCTTCGATGAATCCTTTTCCGTCAATCTGGCATCCATAAACCTGATCAACATATGAAAGGTATGTCTGAGCCTTATCTGCTGCCATAGCTGTATCTCCGAAGAGAACCATGTAATCAGACTTCTGAACGATCTCTGCAACGGCCTGTGTAAGAGGATTTACAGCACTTGTATCACCGTAAGGTGTCCATGCAGGAAGTCCGCATCCATCAAGGTATCCGTAGTGGCAGATAAGCTTACCAAGCTCGAATGTGTAATCAGCAGCTGCTGCAGCGTTAGGTGAAGAAGCTGCAACTGCAAGTGTATCTGAAGGTCCACCGATGAGCTGTCCAAGCTTTGACTTGTCAGCGTTGATTACAGGGAACTCACCAACCTTAACCTTAGGCAAGAACTCAGCATTTGCTGCGAAGTCTGCACAGTTCCATGTACCATTCATGTAGAATGCATACTTGCCTGCCATGAAGTTAGCCTTAACTTCATCGTTTGAAAGACCGATTCCTGAAGGATCGAAGTATCCGTCTTTGATGAGCTTCTGGAATGTATCAACAGAATCAGCAACGTCCTGGTTGTTCCATGACTCATTGCCTGCGAAGATAGCGTCAAGTGTCTCAGCGCCTGCACTCTTCTCGATGATAGACTCAAGATACTCAGTTACGCACCATGTTTCCTTACCTGCACATCCGAAAGGAATCTTGCCCTTAGCCTTAAGAGCATCACAGCACTTAATGAAATCTTCATAAGTTCCGGGAATCTCATCATATCCTGCTTCTTTAAGGATATCCATGTTAGCGAAAAGACCTACAATATTCATTGTAAGCGGAACACCGTAGTGTTTTCCGTCAAATGTTGTGTTCTTAAGCATAGCTTCAGGAAGCTCGTTCTTATACTTCTCGTATGCTTCGTCAAGGCACTGTACCTTTCCTGCGCTTACGAAGTCACCGAGGAATGCACATGACCATGTAAAGAAAATGTCAGGCATTTCATTAGCTGAAACTGCAGCTTTGATCTTTGTCTTGTAAGACTCGTTCTCAAAAGCCTCCCAGTTCAAAGTAACATTTGGATGGTTTGTCTCCATCTCCTTAATAGCTGTCTCGTAAGACTTACGGTTTGAATCACTCTCTGTAGCGATACACCACATGTTAAGAGTAATAGGGGTGCTGTCATCTAACCCTGCGCCTGCAGCACTTGCTTCTGCTCCCGCATCTGCTCCTGCATCCGCTCCTGCCTCTGTTGCTGCTGCCGCGCCGTTGTCACCTGACTCTGCAGGTGCTGAAGCTGTATCTCCGCATCCAACAAGAGAAAGAGTCATCACGCCCGCCAATAACATTGAAACTAAACGCTTCTTCTCCATTTCATACCTCTCCTTCTTAATAATGGTTTTGACAGACAAGCTGCCATAATTTATCGTAAACGCGCCATGCGTTTCGATTACGTTGTGCCCTCATCCTTCTTGGTCGTATCCTTAGCCTGAGTCTTGACTAAAGGCCAGGGATAATCGATCGTAAGTTCCTTACCGGCCAAAGAATAATAGAACGTTGCATCCGGCAGGGGTGCATCATACATAAGTTTTACACTGGAATTAGCTTCATCCACTGAATAGTGGCCGTAGAAGGCATCCTCCTCACTAAATTCCAACTTAGGCGCGGGTAAAAATCTGAAAACATTGTTACCGCAGGCCCAATTCCCAACAATCCCATCAGGGTCCCCTTCATCCTGATATTCATACACCGATGCTATATAAAAAACCATTTTTTCATTATCAATGTAGTATCTGTGCTCTATCGAATTACCATCCTTATCTGTAAGAGTGATACTGTCGTCATCCTTAACATATGTGTAATCCTTGCCCTCGAAAACAGCCTTGCCGTCATCATAAAGAGCCAGATACTCTTCAGTTGGCTCATAATCTCTTGCCCATGATTCGATTTTATTGGCAGAGCCGCAACCGGTGGGGATAAGCATCACCATAGTAAGTGCAAGTATTGTCAAAGTCGTTTTTAAGTTTTTCATGCTTATCATCACCTCTGTGTAATTTTGATACTACTGATAACAATATAAACGATTAAGTAAATATTCTGAACATATTTTTTTTACTTTATGAAGCACTTTTTTTACTTCTTGACCATAAATCAAAGAATTTTCATGTTTTATTTGTGCATATTGCCAGTGGTAGCGCTTCCATTTTGTTTAAAGTGGATAAAAATAGACGTATGACCCTTGCAAAAGCAAAAATCATACGTCAATTTGACATCTTCTATTAAATTATCACTTTTTCGGAAAATGTTTCTGATAAACATCCATCATCCCTTTTGCCGTAACTTCGGGATTGTTACCTATGGTCACACTGCTCCACAGTTTTTCGTTGAGCTGTTTGTTCAGTTTGGCAACGAAGCTGTCATACTCTTCACCAAAAACTTCGCGCTTTCTCTGCTGAACGATCTTAGCCTTATTGGCTTCAGTTTCTTCCAGATTGAATTTACTGATGCACTTGATTATTGCATATCCCTCGCTTGTCGCAAAGACACTGCTCACCTCATCGCCTCCGAGATTAAACGCAACGCCTTCGTAATCGGGCTGTTCGCCCCCTTTTCCAAAAGAGAGTTCAGTTTTGTCGGCCTCATTATACTCAAGCATGAGTTCTTCAAAACTTGCGCCTTCATCTTTAATTTTTCTGTAAATCCCATCAGCTTTGGCTTTGGCAGCCGCCTTATCGGACTCGCCAAAATCCACTTTGTTTCCGTTGGCATCAAGCGAATATGTTTTTATAAGAATCTGCTCAATCGTTATCGTTCTGGCTTCATCATCACTTATCTCGGGATTGATATCTTTGATGATATCGTTATAGAGCTTATCGGCAAGCGCCTGGTCCTTGTATATGCACGCAATGTCTTCCTTCGTGATCCCATCCATGGCTGCTATATCGGCCTCGGAAAGCGTTTCATAATACTCAGCCGCTGCTTCTTCCGCTTTCTGGTTCTCTTTATCGTCAAGCACAATTCCCTTTTCAGCTGCCAGAATATCCATCGTTTTTATCTGCGCAATCTTGGCAAGAACAGAATCTTTCAGCCTATCCTCAACAGTCTCATTTCCGGCTTCGCAGTTCCATATTCCTTCTCCAAAGCTGGCCTCATACCCTTCCCTGGTATTTAAGAGATACGCCTTGGCTTCCTTTAAGGTGCACACCGTGTCTTCTATCCTGAACACTTCATCCTTAGCAAAACCCGTGGTAAATACTATTTTGACAGGCTTATCGGACGATCCGCATCCCGTTAAAAAAACAAAGGAACAGGCGGCGACCACTGCCGCAATTCTTCCTGCTATTATATTGTGTTTATGTTCGCCGCTCCGTCTTTTGTTTTTCACTTTTTATTACCCGATCCGATCTGTTATTTTTCGCTGCAGCGATACTGAACGGGAGTCATACCGAATCTCTCTTTGAAGAGGCGGTTAAAATGCTCAACGTTCTGATATCCCGATGCTTCAGCTACTTTTTCGACCTTCATATTTCCGTTTCGCAAAAGAGTACTTGCCTTGTTAAGTCTTATCTGCTTTACATTCTCACCGAAAGTCATTCCCGACTTATCCTTTATAAATTTGGACAGATAAGGCTTTGAAAGGAAGAACTGCTTGGACAGATCATCAAGAGTGATTGTAAGGTAGTTCTCCTGAATATAATTCATGATCGCATTGATCCTCACATCTCTCACATCCTTGTTGTTCTTAACGGCATCGAGCTGATTGACCGCAACAACAAGAGCGTTTATTGAAGACTTGATGATATCCTCGTCAATTCCGACTCCCCAGTATTTCTTGCCTTCAACGGTAATTCCCACATATGTGCAGGCCTTTGATGAAGAACCTCTTGAAAGAGCGTGCTCTTCATATGTTGAAAGCTCGTACTTTATTCCAAAATACTGCTTGATGGCATTACTTACAGCATCGAGACGTCCGTTTCCGTTTGCCTCAACAACCTGCTGGGCATCAAGATGATTGATCTTGACTTCTGCAAGTATTCCTTCCTTCTGCTTGAAGTGACATTCATCAATCTTAAATACATGATTGTTGTGAACGTACTTATCCTCAAAGATCTGATAGATACGCATGGGAGAAAGCTCCGCATGTTCTCTGTCCGAAATGTCCTTGATCGTATAGCTGACATCTTCCTGCATTTCTCTGGGAACCATCATACCATAATTATTCTTAAGAATATAGCTTACGCCACCTTTTCCTGACTGGCTGTTGATCCTGATAACGTCTCCGTCGTACTCTCTTCCGATATCCTTGGGATCGATGGGAAGATAAGGAACCGACCAGATGCCGTTGTCCTTCTTAAGCTCATGCCAGTTGAATCCCTTGGAGATAGCATCCTGGTGAGATCCTGAAAATGCAGTGAAGACAAGTTGTCCTGCATAAGGCTGTCTCTCATAGATACGCATTCTTGTAAGTTTCTCATATGTCTCTCCGACCTGAGGAAGATGTGAAAAATCAAGCTTCGGATCAACGCCGTGTGAATACATATTAAGAGCAAGTGTAACGATATCGACGTTACCTGTTCTCTCACCGTTTCCGAAAAGAGTTCCTTCGATTCTGTCGGCACCTGCAAGGCATCCAAGTTCTGCATCACCGATGCCTGTTCCTCTGTCATTGTGAGGATGAAGAGAAAGAGTTACAGCCTCACGGTACTTAAGTGAGTTATGTATATATTCAACCTGTGTCGCAAATACATGAGGCATGGAATTTTCAACGGTTGTAGGAATATTGATGATCACCTTGTTTTCTTTGGTAGGCTTCCATACATCAAGAACGGCGTTACATACTTCAACAGCGTAATCAACCTCTGTTCCGGGGAAGCTTTCCGGTGAGTATTCAAAAGAGAAGTTTCCTTCCGTCTCTTTTGCAAGCTTATCAAGAAGCTTAGCTCCTTCAATAGCGATCTTTTTAACTTCATCTTTATCTTTTTTGAATACCTGCTCACGCTGAGCAACAGATGTTGAATTGTAAAGATGAATGATAGCTCTGGGCGCCCCCTTTACAGCCTCAAATGTTCTCTTGATGATATGCTCTCTTGCCTGTGTAAGAACCTGAACTGTAACATCATCGGGAATCATATTTCTCTCAATCAAAGTTCTTGCAAATTCATATTCTGTAACAGAAGCTGCAGGGAAACCGATCTCAATCTCCTTGAAGCCGAGCTTTACTAGCATTGTGAAGAATTCAAGCTTCTCCTCAAGACTCATGGGCTCAATAAGCGCCTGGTTTCCGTCTCTTAAGTCAACACTGCACCAGATGGGCGGAGTCTCGATATGATCCTTTTTCACCCAATTATATGTTGCCTTAGGAGGCATATAGTACTGACACTGATACTTCTGATAATTATCCATTATTCATCTGCTCCTTGATTTCTTGATATTTTTTATCATAATCGAATTAAAATATCTCAGTTTTGTTGATGGATATTATGATATCACATTTTTTCACAAATAAAACATGGCAAAATTAATCATTTTACTTGATGTATTTTGCCATGTCGCTGTAAAAACTGTATTATTTCTCTGAATTTAGCCCAAAATATCTATATACTCGCCGTTGAGTGCCTTGTTCATGCTGCGGACAGCGCAGAACTTACCACACATTGAACAGGTATCGTCATACTCAGGAGCTCTTTCGTCTCTTATCTTCTTTGCTGTCTCGGGATCGAGTGCGCACTCCCACTGCTTATCCCAGTCAAGAACTCTTCTGGCATCACCCATCGCATTGTCGCGGTCCATAGCATGTGGAATCTTCTTTGCGATATCTGCCGCATGAGCTGCGATCTTGGAAGCAATGATTCCCTGCTTAACGTCATCTACATTCGGAAGCGCAAGATGCTCAGCAGGTGTTACATAGCAAAGGAATGCCGCACCTGAAGCTGCCGCGATGGCTCCTCCGATTGCTGAAGTGATGTGATCGTATCCGGGTGCAATATCTGTAACAAGAGGGCCAAGTACATAGAAAGGAGCTCCCATACAGATTGTGTTCTGAATCTTCATGTTGGCTTCTATCTGATCCATAGGCATGTGTCCGGGACCTTCGACCATTACCTGAACATCTTTTTCCCAAGCTCTCTTTGTGAGCTCGCCAAGTCTTACAAGTTCCTCTATCTGACAGACATCGCTCGCATCCGCAAGGCATCCCGGTCTGCAGGCATCACCGAGTGAAATTGTAACGTCATACTCTCTGCAGATCTCAAGGATTTCATCATAGTACTCATAAAAAGGATTCTCATTTCCTGTCATACACATCCATGCAAATACAAGTGAACCTCCTCTTGATACGATGTTCATCTTTCTCTTGTGCTTCTTGATCTGCTCTATTGTCTTTCTTGTAATTCCGCAGTGGAGTGTCACGAAATCAACGCCATCTTCTGCGTGAAGTCTTACAACATCGATGAAATCCTTTGCCGTAA